>Ga0209673_1000052_pt1 | contig 279795 bp, 247 predicted proteins | sample AraplaCol_mMS_r2_2_FD_184274 | JGI IMG/M metagenome (GOLD analysis project Ga0209673, IMG submission 184274) | Arabidopsis root microbial communities from North Carolina, USA - plate scrape MF_Col_mMS_r2 (SPAdes) (version 3) | ecosystem: Host-associated > Plants > Roots > Endosphere | place...
CATCGGCCGTATGGCGGGTCGCGCGCGGAAAGTTGCCGCGGTGACGTTCGAGATCGGCAAAAACGCGGTAACGGCCCTCGGCATGAAGCCCGTCCAGCTCGTTTTTGAAAAACGCTTCGAAATCCATCATATGCTCCAGTATCACGCGGACGTTCTTGATGACCGGACGTCCGCGCGTCAATGCTTACCCTTTGCTTTAACATCAACTGCGGCAAAAGGCCCAGATTTTTGAATGATTCCAGATAAAAAATATGCGAGCCGAGATCAATGGAATTGATGCGGCAGAATGCAGCGGAGTTTACCAACCATGCGAAAGGTGACGACGGCCGCATCGCAAAAAAATCAGCACATCGGATGGACAACCCTTTCTTCCGACATAGTTTTCGGTCTAGCGTGACGAAAAAATAGAAGGGACGGCCTTTGCCCGTTGGGCAACAACCTCGGAGAGAAAAGATGAAGAAAGCTGTCATACTCGCATTGATCGGCCTGTCGATCGCAAGCTGCACACCGACACAGCAGGGCGCCGGCATCGGCGCTGCATCCGGTGCCGTGATCGGCGGCGTCGTCACCGGCGATGTCCGTGGTGCGGCAGTCGGCGCCGCCATCGGCGGCGTGTCCGGCGCCCTGATCGGCAGCGTCGCCGAACAGCCCGGCCAGTGCTACTATCGCGACCGCTACGGCCGCCGCTACATCGATAGCTGCCCGCGCTGAGAGCGCTTGGAAAGCGTCAAATTCGGAAAATCCCGGACACATGTCCGGGATTTTTTGTGCTAAATTAGCGCGTTGGCAATTTAAAATGGTACACGCCGCGCGATTTTGCCGCTAAGCTGTTCACGGCTGGGCAACGAAGCTTCATTGTAGGCATAACCAAAAGCGGCGGATGCGGATCAGAGGGACAGGCCCGAAAACAGGTACTGCGTATCGGCGAACAGGCACCATGATGGTGGTCGCAGCGGCAGCTGCGTTCTCACCGGTCCTGATCGGCGACGCTTATGCCTTCAAGCTTTTCGGCATCACCATTTTCGGCAAGGAAGAAGACGAAGGTGAACAGGTGCCCGATCCGGTGCGCTACCACGTCGACCTCAGAGCCGATACCGTCGATCCCGACCTGAAAGAAGCGCTGGAAAACAGTTCCCGCCTCCTCAGTGACCAGAAACTGCCGGTGTCCGGCGATCTCGGCATCGTCGTCAAGGCGCGCGACGACCGTGAGCGGCTGATCGCCACCTTGTATGAAAAGGCCCGCTATGGCGGCCTGGTAACGATCACCATCGACGGCAGAAACATCGACGACCTGCCGCCCAATCCGACATTCGACCGGTCCGGGCCGATCCCCGTCACCGTCGACATTGCTCCCGGCCCGGTTTTCAAGGTCAGGGAGGTCCAGTTCGGCGGCGATGCCGCAAACCATAATCCCGCCGATTACGATCTCGCCCCGGGCGCCGAGGCCGGCTCGCTCGCCATCATCAGAGCCGGCGACAAGATCGTCGAACAGTTGAAGAGCGAAGGCCGTCCCTTCGCCAAACTGACCGAACGCAAGGTGGTCGCCGACCACAAAAGCGATACCGTCGATATCGTCCTTGCCGCCGAAGGTGGTCCGGTCGCCCCGATCGGCGATGTCGGCGTCACCGGCGAGAAGACCGTCAAGCCAGCTTTCATCCAGCGTTATTCCCGGCTGAACAAGGGCGAAGCCTATTCCCCGGAAGCGTTGAAGAAAGCCGGCGAGCGCCTTCGCGCCCTCGGCGTCTTTTCGAGCGTCACCATCCACGAAGGAGATGCGCTGGCGCCGGATGGCACCCTGCCGATGACGATCGAGGTTTCCGAAGGCAAGAGGCGCTATTTCGGCGTCGGCGCGCAATATTCCACCACCGACGGCTTCGGCATTCAGGGCTATTGGGGCCACCGCAACCTGTTCGGCGAAGCCGAAACGCTGAGGATCGAGGGAGCGGTCTCTCGGCTTGGCGAAACGACGGATGTCGGCAGCCTCGACTATTCCGCCGGCATCCTCTTCACCAAACCCGGCGCCTTCTTCCCCGCCGCCACCCTGAAGGCCGGCATCGTCGCCAAGACCGAAAATCCGGATGCCTATAATGCGACGCTCGTCACCGCCTCGCTCGGCCTGTCCTACGAGTTGACCGACCAGGACACTGTCTCGGCGAGCGGCGAGCTCAGCTGGGAGCGCGACGACGACGCATTCGGCGAGAACGACTATCTGACCTTCACCCTGCCGATCCAATATGATCGCGACGCACGCGACGACAAGTTCAACCCGACGGAGGGCTATCGCGCGACCTTCTCGGCAAAGCCCGGCTACGAAATCTTCAACGCCACGCCCTATGCGGCATTCCAAGGCTCGATCTCCGGTTATCTGCCGTTCGGCCAGGACGACGGCTTGGTGCTGGCCGGCAAGGTAGCCGCCGGCGTCCTGATCGGTGGCGACAGCATCGGCGACATTCCCGCCACGCAGCGCTTCTTTGCCGGCGGCGGCGGCTCGGTCCGTGGATACAGCTATCAGGAAATCTCGCCCTATAACGACAATGGCGATGCCACCGGCGGCCGCTCCTATGTGACCGGTTCGCTGGAGGCCCGCATCAAGATCACCGATACGATCGGCATCGTGCCCTTCATCGATGTCGGTACTGTATCGGACAGCACCTTTCCGGGTTTTTCCGATATCCGCGCCGGCGCCGGCGCCGGAATACGATATGCAACGCCTTTCGGCCCGCTGCGGCTTGATTTTGCCATGCCGCTGAACAAGTACGAAGATGGCACAGATTACGGAATCTACGCCGGCATCGGCCAATCCTTCTAGAATTGCCGATCCGCTCGTGTTTTCCGATCTGCGAGCCGTCATGAAAACGGGGTAGTGTCCGCGCCGATGCAAACGCTGGCAAAAATCGTCAACTGGATCCTGCGGCTCACCGGCTATGCGCTGGGCGCCACTTTGATTCTCGCTGTCGCAGCCCTTGCGATCTTCGGCTTCACCAGTTTTGGCGCCCGCATCGTCACCGAAAGGATAGCCTCGACGCTTTCCAACCGCGACATGACGATCGAAGTGCGTGAACCGCAAGGTCTTCTGACCGGCGGGCTTCGCGCTGCCGAGATCTCCCTCTCCGACACCCGGGGCGTCTTTGCGGAAATTCATGGCATCGCAATCGACTGGAATCCGCTGGCGCTGCTGACCGGAACCTTCCACGCCAAACGCTTCGAGATCGAAGCGATCGACGTGCTGCGCAAGCCGGTGCGCACCCTGCCCTCGCGGCCCCGAACTGAAGCCTCCGGCGGATTCAGCCTGCCGATCAAGATCGATATCGACCGCGTCGCACTGCCCAATATCAAACTCGCCGCACCCATTGCCGGGCGCGCCTTTGCGCTCGCCGCCGAAGGCAGCCTTTCGGCGAACGGCGATGGCGGCGAGGCTATCGTCAATGTCAGCCGTCACGCGGTCCCCGATGCGCGGCTTGCCGCCGACATCGCCTATGCGCCGGCCGAAAACCGGCTGCGGCTAAAGGCACAGCTTTCCGAGCCGAAGGGCGGGCTGCTGGCGGGCTTTCTCGGCCTGCCGGACAGCCCGGCGGTCAACATCGATCTCGACGGCCAGGGGCCGATATCCGATTGGAAAGGCAAAGTGCAGGCCGCCCTCGACGGGCAGCAACGCGCCGCAATCGAGGCCCGGCATCAGATCTCGGCAGACGGACTGCATCACCTCGACCTCAAGGGCGGCGGCGACCTAAGCTCGCTGCTGCCATCGGCATTCCGGCCGCTTTTTGCCGGCCAGACCAATATTGATCTTGCCACCACCTTCGACAACCACGGCAAGATCGATATCCAGACCGGCAATATCGCCACCGGCAGCGTCGTCATCGCTGCCTCGGGCACCCTCGATCCGGCCGGCAACAACAGCCTGAACGCCAATCTGCTCGGCACCTCGGGGCCTGTCGATTTCCGCTGGCCGCTCGCCGAAGGCGAAGCGCGCTTCCTGATATCAGGTCTCAACCTCGCGCTGACAGGCGATGCGCAGGCGGCCCGGCTCAACGTCAGCGGCTCGCTCGACACCGCAACCCTGCCCCAGGCCGATATCGGCAACGTCAAACTGACAGCCAAGAGCGACGCCTTCAATCTCGCCGCGCGTTCTGGCAGCATCCAGCTGCGCCTCGTTGCCGGTGACATGAGCTTTGCCGAGCCGAACCTCAATCGCGCTGTCCAAGGACCGGTCACGATCGCCTCGCCGCTGCAGATCACGCCCTCCGGCATCGGCTTCAACGGCACCACCGTCGAAAGCGCCAATATCAACGGCAGCCTCAACGGCTCCTATCGGCTGGCAGACCAGGCGCTGACCGGCAACCTCAAGCTCACCGTCGAACCGGCGGCCCTGCCGGCTGCGGCAACAGCCAGGTTCGACGGACCGATCTCGCTCGAAAGCCAGGTGGTCGGCACCATCCCGTCGAAATTCGCGCTGTCCAATCTCGTCCTCAAGTCCGGAACGCTGGAAGCGGCCGGCAACGTCGCGCTTGATGGCCAGATGTTGAATGCCGATCTCTCCGGCCGGCTGCCTGACGTCGGCAAGCTCATCCCCGGCGCCAGCGGCGGGGTGGGTTATGCGTTGAGAATAGGAGGTGAGCTCCCGGCAGTCTCGGTGACGGCCAATCTCAAGGCCACCAGCCTTGACATGGCCGACCGCAGGCTCGGCAACCTCAATATCGACCTGTCGGGCCTCGCCGATCCCAAGGCGCCGCAAGGCAAGATCGCCGCCACCGGCACGATCGACGGCCAGCCGATCAGCATCAACGGCGACATCAGTTCGAAGGACGGCAAGACGAGCATTCCGGCACTGACCGCCGATATCGGCGGCAACCGGTTGACCGGCAATGTGGAATTCTCGCCCGCGCTGGAGCCGACAGGCGCCCTGACCTTCGATTTTCCCAATCTCGGCCTGCTCGCCGCACTCGGCGGGCAGAAGGCCGAAGGCGACCTTAAAGGCTCGCTCGGCGTCAGCAGCGATGGCGGCAGGATTGCGCTCAAGCTGCTCGCAACAGGCGGCTCGATCCGCCGTGATACGCTTGCGATCGTCAAGCCTGAGATCGATGTCACGGTCAGCGATCTCAGCGCCCTGGCCGCAAGCGGTACGGTCAAGGCCGAGGAGGTGAGTGCCGGAACGAACAAGCTTGCCGGCCTTTCGCTTGGGTTCACCAAGCAGCAAGACCATACAGATTTCGATCTCAATACCGCCTATGACGGCAATCCCGTACTGGCGACCGGCAATATCGAGGCGGCGGGCGGCACGATGCACCTGAACCTCGATCGGTTCTCGGCAAGCCCCCGCAATATCCCGATCGAGCTTGCCGCACCAACGCAGGTTACAATCGCCAGCGGGGCCGCCAGCCTGAACGGACTGACGTTGAAGACCGGAACCGGCTCGGTCACCGTCACCGGCTCCGCCGGCGAAACGCTGAAGCTCGATGCCGACATCCACCAACTGCCGGCAGCGCTCGCCAACGGTTTCGTGCCCAATCTCTCAGCCGGCGGCACGATCTCCGGAAGGATTGCCGTGACGGGAACGCCGGCAGCACCCGTCGCCGACTTCAAGCTCGACTGGAAGGATGCGACGACGGGCCAGACCAAGGGCGCTGGCCTGGCGCCGCTCGGTATTGCCGCCGGCGGCAAATTCGCCGACAACAAGCTCGATTTCGACACGACGGTCGGCAGTGGTGACGGCCTCTCGCTCAAGGCCGCCGGCAATGTCTCGCTCGCCGACCCGAAGGCACCGGTGCTTGAGGTCGACGCCGATATCCTCAACCTGCCTGCCCGCATCGCCAATGGTTTCGCTCCCGATCTCGCCGCCGAAGGCACGATCACAGGAAAATTGACGGCGTCGGGCTCCCTCGCTGCTCCAACCGCCAATGTCGATCTCGATTGGAAAAGTGCTGCGACGAGCCAGACGAAGCGCGCCGGCCTTGCGGATCTGACCGTCAAGGCATCCGGAAAATACGCCGACAGCAAGCTCGATTTCGACACGGCGATATCAGGCGCCAACAGCCTCTCGCTGAAAACATCAGGCAATGTCGCCATCGCCGGCACGACGATCGGCAACGTCAAAGTCGACGCCACGCTGACGAATGTCCCGGCGAATATCGCAAACGGTTTCGTCCCCGATCTCGCCGCCGAAGGGGCGATCTCGGGAAAGGTCTCGGCCAGCGGCCCGCTTTCCGCCCCGAGTGCCGATTTCGATCTCAACTGGAAAGACGCGGCGACGAGCCACACGAAACGTGCCGGCCTTGCAGCGCTCGGCGTGACCGCGTCGGGAAAATTTGCCGAAAACAAGCTGGATTTCAACGCGGCAGCCCGCGGCGATCAAGGCCTCTCACTGACGGCCATGGGTAATGTCGCACTCGCCGGTACGGCGATCGACAGCATCAAGGTCGATGCCGAGGTCGCCAAGCTTCCGGCCAGTCTCGCAAATGCCTTCGTTCCCGATCTGGCCGCCGGCGGAACGATCTCCGGCACTGTGTCCGCCGCCGGGACACCCGCCGCACCGAAGGCCGACTTCAAGCTCGACTGGACGGATGCTGCGACCAGTCAGACCCGAAGCGCTCATCTCTCTGGCCTCGCGCTGTCCACATCCGGACGCTTCGCCGACGATCGCCTCGATTTCGATGCCAATCTCGCCGGCAAGGACGGCCTCTCGCTCAAGGCCGCCGGCAATATCGCGATATCGGGCACATCAGTTCGTAACATCGACGTCAAGGCCGATCTTGCCAACCTGCCTGCAGGTCTCGCCAACGGCTTCGTCCCCGGTCTAGCCGCCGAAGGCACGGTCTCGGGAACGGCATCCGCCTCCGGAGCACTGCCGAAACCGGCCGTCGATTTCAAGCTCGACTGGAAGAATGCCGCCACCGCCCAAACCAGGAGCAGCGGCCTGTCGGGACTGAGTGCTGCGGCATCCGGCAAATTCGCCAATGACCGGGTCGATTTCGACGCCAACCTCGCCGGCAAGGACGGCGTGCTGGCCAAGGCAAAGGGCGGCGTCACCATCGCGGGAACGGCCATCAGGGACCTTTCGATCAATGCCGATATCCCGGCGCTGCCGGCAAGTATCGCAAATGCCTTCGTTCCCGATCTTGGTGCCGAAGGCACGCTCTCGGCAAATGCCGTGACGTCGGGAACGCCGACAAATCCGATCGTCGATTTCAAGCTCGAGTGGAAAGATGCCGCGACCAGCCACACCAAGGCTGCCGGCATTTCCCGCCTTGCGCTGGCGGCGACGGGAAAATACGCCGGTGACAGGCTGGATTTCAATGCCGCCCTCACCGGCAGCGGCGGCATTGCGCTGAAAGCCACCGGCAATCTCGCCATCGAAGGCACATCGATCCGCTCGCTCGACGTCACGGCAAACACCAGCAATCTGCCGGCTGGCATCGCCAACGGCTTTGTTCCCGGCCTTGCAGCCGAGGGCGCGGTCTCGGCGACCGTCAAGGCCACCGGTGCGTTGTCTTCGCCCTCCGTCGACTTCAAGGTCGACTGGAAGAACGCAGCGACGAGCCAGACAAAGGGCGCCGGCCTTTCGCCCTTCAACATCGACGCATCCGGCAAACTTGCCGGAAACAAGCTGACGGTCGAGACCAGCCTTGCAGGTGACGCCGGCATGTCGCTGAAGGGCGGCGGCAGTGTTGCGATCACAGGCAATCGCCCCATCGACATGCGCTTCAACGGCAATCTTCCTTTCGCCGTGCTCGGCGCCCCGCTTGCGCAGCAGGGTCTCGTCGCTGACGGCGTCGCCACCGTCAATCTCCAGATCGGCGGAACGGCCGCAGCACCCGTCATCAACGGCACTGTCTCGACCAATGGCGCAAAGCTCGTCGACGTCCGGCGCAATCTGGCCGTCAACAACCTTGCGGCAACGGTGACCTTCAATGGCAGCCAGGCCGTGATATCGCGCCTCAACGGCAGCCTTGGCAGCGGCGGCACGATTTCGGCCAGCGGCACGATCGGCATCCAGCCGGCCGGCGGCTTTCCCGCCGACATTTCGATTAAGCTCGATAAGGCGGTCTATGTCGATGGAACCCTTGTCGTCTCGACCGTCAATGGCACGCTCGGCCTACGCGGGCCGATTGCAAACGCGACGCTGAGCGGCAAGCTTCGGCTGGACAAGACCTCGATCACCGTCCCGGAAAAATTGCCGACCTCGCTCAGAGAAATCGACATCCGGCATAAGAACGCGCCGCGGGCGGTGCTGGCGCAGCTGCGTGATGACGGCGAGCGCAAACCCGGCGAGAAATCCTCCGTGATGACACTGGATCTCGAAATCGACGCGCCATCGCATATCTTCGTGCGCGGCCGCGGCATCGATGCCGAGCTCGGCGGCCGCGTGACCATTCGCGGGACGGCGGCGGCACCGGTCGTCACCGGCGGTTTCACCATGCGCCGCGGCCGCCTGACCATTCTCAACCGCCGCCTGGATTTCTCCGACAAGAGCCGGATCACCTTTGCCGGCGACCTGACGCCGGCGCTCGAGATGGAAGCGACCTCGACCTCCGGTACCACGACGCTGACCGTCGACGTCGCCGGCCTCGCCACCGACCCCGCCATCACCTTTTCTTCCTCGCCCCAGCTGCCGCAGGACGAGGTCCTCGCGCAGCTGATTTTCGGCCAGTCGATGTCGAAGCTCTCACCCGTGCAGATCGCCCAGCTCGCCGACGCCGTCAGCCAGTTGGCCGGCAACCGCTCCACCTCGCTTTTCGAAGGCCTGCGCAACCAACTCGGCGTTGACGACTTTGACGTCAGCACCGATTCCAAGGGCCAGACGAGCGTCAGCGTCGGCCGCTATCTCAACGACCGCACCTATTTCGAATTGCAGCAGGGTGGTTCGGCCGGCGCCAAGGCGGTGATCAACCTCGATGTCGGCCGCGGCGTCAAGCTGCGCGGCGGAGCAGGCGGCAATGGTGAAGGCGAAGCTGGCATCGTCTATGAACGGGAATACTGATGCATCGCATCTCGCCTGAAGCTGCTGCGCGGCAGTTTTGGAATGACGGCATGCACGAGCTCTAAGCCACCTTAGAAACCGGTCTTGCTCGTCTTGAGAAGAATGTTGGTCTCGGTCGAATTGATGCCGTTGATCAGTCGGATGCGGCGCAGCGTCTCGTCGAAGGAGGGAAGATCCCGATCCTCGAGTTCGGCGACGAAATCCCATTTGCCGTTGGTGCTGTGAAGTGCGCGCACCTGTGGCAGGCCCCGCAGCTGATCGGCCACCCTGTCGGCGAGCTTGCCGAGCACCTCGATCATGACGATGGCGCGCACGCCGGCGGACCGCGTCTCGTGACCGGTGCGGATGGTGAAGCCGACGATGGTGCCGCTGGCGACCAGCCGGTCGATCCGGGCAGCGACCGTTGCCCGCGATGCACCCGTCATCGCTGCAAGCGAGGAGACGGAAATCCGGGCATTGTGGCGAAGGGCACTGAGAAGTTCGGTGTCGAGATCATCCACGCTGATCACTTTGTCAAAATAGGTTTATCATTCTGCGCAATCATAATCCATTTCTGACAATTTTCCATCTTTTTGCCGTCAGCCCTTTATCTCACTATCGGTCGAAACAGGCCTGAACACGGAGCCCCAGACATGAATGCCCAATCGCGATCCGTCACCCTCATCGGCGCGCCGCTGGAAGAAGGCTCCGGCCGCAGAGGCGCTGCCATGGGGCCTGCCGCCTTGCGCATTGCCGGCGTCGATCAGACGTTGATCGAGCTTGGCCATGACGTCGCCGATATCGGCGATCTCAGGATCGTGCCGGCGATGGATCTGCCGAACCATCCGAAAGCCCACAATCTGAGGATCGTCGGCGCCTTCACCCGCGCGCTCGAAAGCAGCGTCCATGACGTCGCCGCCGCCGGCCGTTTCCCGCTCATTCTCGGCGGCGACCACAGCCTTTCCATGGGCAGCGTCTCCGGCATGGCCCGTTATGCCGCCAGCAAGGGCCGCCCGCTCTTCGTCCTCTGGCTCGATGCCCATGCCGACTTCAATTCTCCGGCCACCTCGCCCTCCGGCAATATTCACGGCATGCCCGTCGCCTTCTTCTGCGGCGAGGCCGAATTCGCCGAGATCCTGCCGAAGGACCGTCCGTTCGTCGATCCGAAGAATGTCTTCCAGGTCGGCATTCGTTCGGTCGATGCGCGTGAGCGCGAAGAAATCCACGAACATGGCGTCAACGTCTTCGACATGCGCGCGATCGACGAGCAGGGCATCGGCGCCATCATGCGTGAGATCCTGGACGTCGTGACCAAGGCGAACGGCCTGCTGCATGTCAGCCTCGACCTCGATTTCCTCGATCCCGAGATTGCCCCTGGCGTCGGCACGACGGTCCCGGGCGGCGCGACCTTTCGGGAGGCGCATCTGGTGATGGAAATGCTTTCGGATAGCGGCCTCGTCTCGTCGCTCGATCTCGTCGAACTCAATCCGTTTCTCGACGATCGCGGCAAGAGCGCCCGCATCCTGGTGGAGCTGACGGCAAGCCTCTTCGGCCGCCGCATCTTCGATCGTCCGACACGCGCGGCATAGAGCATGTCGCGCAAAACTGTGCAGCAGTTTTGCGATCACGACATGCGGAAACCAAAGACTAAGGGAGAACGGCCATGACCACTTCGGAAAAACTGATCGCCACCGAACAGCGGCTCGGCGCCAACAATTACAAGCCGCTCGACGTGGTATTGACGCGTGGCGAAGGCGTTTATGTCTGGGATACCGACGGCAACCGTTATCTCGATTGCCTCTCGGCCTATTCCGCCGTCAACCAGGGCCATTGTCATCCGAAGATCCTTGCCGCCATGGTCGAGCAGGCGGGCAGACTGACGCTCACCTCCCGCGCCTTCCGCAACGACCAGCTCGCCTATCTCTACGAAGAACTCGCCGCTCTCACCGGCTCACACAAGATCCTGCCGATGAATTCCGGCGCCGAAGCCGTGGAGACCGCCATCAAGGCGGTGCGCAAATGGGGATACGAGGTCAAGGGCGTGCCGGAGGGCAAGGCGGAGATCATCGTCTGCGCCGATAATTTCCACGGCCGGACGCTGAGCATCATCAGCTTCTCCACAGATCCCGATGCCCGCATCGGCTTCGGCCCCTACACGCCGGGCTTCCGCACCATTCCCTTCGGCGATGCCGAGGCTTTTGCCGCGGCAATCAATGCCAATACGGTGGCCGCCCTGATCGAGCCGATCCAGGGGGAAGCCGGCGTCATCATCCCGCCGGCGGGTTATTTCACCCGCATTCGTGAACTCTGCACTGATAACAACGTCACCCTCATTCTCGACGAGATCCAGACCGGCCTCGGCCGCACCGGCAAGCTGCTGGCTGAGGAACACGAAGGCATCGAGGCCGACGTGACGCTGATCGGCAAGGCGCTCTCCGGCGGCTTCTACCCCGTGTCAGCAGTGCTTTCGAATTCCGAAGTCCTCGGCGTGCTGAAGCCCGGCCAGCACGGCTCGACCTTCGGCGGCAATCCGCTCGCCTGCGCGGTGGCACGCACCGCACTGAAGGTGCTGACGGAAGAGGGCATGATCGAGAACGCTGCGGTCATGGGCGATTATTTCCTCGATGGCCTCAGGTCGATCCGCTCGAACATCGTCAGGGACGTGCGCGGCCGCGGTCTGATGATGGCCATCGAACTGGAACCCGAAGCCGGCGGCGCGAGGCAATATTGCCATGCGCTGAAGGAGCGCGGCCTGCTCGCCAAGGATACCCACGACCATACGATTCGTCTCGCTCCGCCATTGGTCATAACAAGGGAGCAGGTGGATTGGGCAGTCTCGCAGATCGAAAAGACCATAGGCTGAGGTAAATCGGGGCTGAAAACCTTCGCAACCCCCCTCCCGATTTAGATTTGGGCAACACTCTTTCGCTAATGTCGTCGTAACCGTAACGATGCTTCGCCGAGCGCAAAGCCATCGCGTGGTGTGAAGGCAAGGCTCGTCAGCGCCAATGGTGGCGCACCCGCTTCTGCTTTGGCTTACGACAGTTGGGAAGAATTCTAATGGCCACGATCAATTCCACTAGCTTCAGCGGCGATACGCTCGAGATCATTGCCTTCCGCCTGCATGATCAGGAATTCTGCGTCAAGACCACGACCATCCGCGAAATCCGCGGCTGGGCGCCGTCGACGCCGATCCCGCACGCCCCGGCCGATGTCATCGGCGTCATGAACCTGCGCGGCTCGGTGATCCCGATCATCGATCTTGCCTACAAGCTCGGCATGAAGAGCACCGTCGCCAACGAGCGCAGCGCCATTGTCGTCGCCGAAGTTCACAGCATGGTCATCGGCATGCTCGTCGACCGCGTCTCGGACATTCTCACCATCTCGTCCAGCCAGGTCCAGCCGGTGCCTGAGGTGACCGCCTCCTTCGACCGCGCCTATTGCGAAGGCATCATCGCTTCAGAAAATGGCATGATCTGCTTCCTGAACCTCTCCAAGATGTTCAAGGAAAACGAGACCGATGATCTGGCGGCCTGATCGGCCTAGGCATTCGTTCTAGACAATTCGCATTTGAAAAACCGCCTATCCGGGCGGTTTTTTTATTATGTACCGCAAGGCTCTTCCGCACGGCTCAATATTAGTTATTTCTTTTATACGAGATATTAACCACGTCCTATCATCATACGACACACAAGGATGATACGTTTTCCGCAAATCTCGGAGGAATGACAGACGATACGGCTGTCATTCCATCACCGGCATTCTTCGTCCGACACGCTTCGTCTTATCAGCCGAAGCAGCAGAACGCGCATTTCAGAGGGGCAAGGATGTTTGGTCTATCTTCCGACTCGAAATATATTCTCAATGCCATTTCCAAATCGCAGGCGATCATCGAATTCGATCTCAATGGAAATATCCTCACGGCGAACGAGAATTTCTGCAATGCGCTTGGTTATCGCCTGAGCGAGATCGTCGGCAAGCATCACAGCATGTTCTGCGAGCCGGCCTATACGGCAACTCCTGACTATCGCGCCTTCTGGGCGCGGCTCGGGCGCGGCGAATATGATGCCGGCGCCTACAAGCGTCTTGCCAAGGGCAACCGCGAGATATGGATCCAGGCTTCCTACAATCCTGTTTTCAAGGGCGGAAAGCCATTCAAGGTGGTGAAATTTGCAGCCGACATCACTGCCGCCAAGAAGCAGGCGGTCGAGGATTCCGGCAAGCTGCAGGCGATCTCGCGTTCGCAGGCGGTGATCGAATTCAGCCCGATGGGCGAGATCCTGACCGCGAACGAGAATTTCTGCAACGCCATGGGCTATTCCCTGGCCGAGATCAGCGGCAAGCATCACAGCATATTCTGCGATCCGGCCTATGTCGGCACAGAGGATTACAAAAGCTTCTGGCGGCGTCTGGCCAATGGCGAATTCATCGCCAACGAATTCGTCCGTTTCGGCAAGGGCGGTCGCGAAATCTGGATCCAGGCAGCTTATAACCCGATCGTCGATGCCGACGGCAAGGTCTACAAGGTGGTGAAGTTCGCCACCGACGTCACCCAACGCATGAGCGCGATTTCTTCGCTCGGCGGCGCGCTGCGTCACCTATCCGAAGGTGATCTGACAAGGACGGTCGACACGCCCTTCGTCCCCTCGATGGAGCAATTGCGCCACGATTTCAACACGACGATCAAAGTCCTTGCCGAGACGATGAAGACAATCGGCGAGAATGCCGGTGCGATCGCCATCGGCTCACGCGAGATCGGCGCATCGGCCGATTCCTTCTCCAAACGGACGGAACAGCAAGCCGCATCGATCGAAGAAACCGCCGCCGCGCTGGAGGAAATCACCACCACGGTCAACGATTCCAGCCGCCGCGCCGATGAGGCCGGCCGCCTCGTCGCCATGACCAAACAGGGCGCCGAGCAATCCGGCACCGTGGTCCGCAATGCCGTTGCCGCCATGGGCCAGATCGAACAGTCCTCGCACGAGATCACCAACATCATCGGCGTCATCGACGAGATAGCCTTCCAGACCAACCTCCTGGCATTGAATGCCGGCGTCGAGGCGGCCCGCGCCGGCGAAGCCGGCAAGGGCTTCGCCGTGGTGGCCCAGGAAGTCCGGGAGCTCGCTCAGCGCTCCGCCAAAGCCGCCAAGGAGATCAAGGCGCTGATCAACACGTCGGGCGAGCATGTCAGGAACGGCGTCGGCCTCGTCGGCCAGACAGGCAAGGCGCTGGAGGAGATCGTCGCACAGGTCGGCGATATCGACGGCAACGTCGTCGCCATCGTCGAGGCCTCCAGGGAGCAGGCAACCGGCCTCAAGGAAATCAACCACGCGGTCAATACGCTCGATCAGGCAACGCAGCAGAATGCCGCCATGGTCGAAGAGAGCACCGCCGCCAGCCATAGCCTTGCCAAGGAAGCCGAAACGCTGCGCGTCCTGCTGACACGATTCCGTCTGCCGGGCCAGACCCAGGCCGCCGGCCGGCCGGAGGTGAGACATGAGGCGAGGCAAGCGGGTTCACCGGCGCTGCACCTTATTTCACGCGTCGCAAAGGCGCACGGCGCCGCTGCGACCGCCCAGAGCTGGGAAGAATTCTGATCCCAGCCGCCGCAGCCATCCTATCGTGCCGCCACCAGGCGGCACTCTGATCAGACTGAGGCGGTAGACGAAGATGAAGCGCGTCGCATGAAGCCCGTGCGACGCGCCGTGACGGCTCATCCGAACAGCGCGAACGTCGCCCTCAGCGTCACCCAGACACCCCAGAGCAGCGGAATGCCGACGACGGCCCAGGCAAGCATCGCCTTGGCGTCCAACCCGCCTGTGCCGATGCCAAAGGAACCGGTCGGGCCGGCATTGACCGCCGCAGACTTCGCCTGCAGCGCAGCAACCTCGTCGTCCGACATGAACCATTTGTCCGAAAGCGGCCTGATCAGCGAATTGGCGATGAGGCCGAGCGCCAGCATGCCGGCGAGGATATACATGGTGCCGGTATAGAGGGTTGGACCGGGTGCCACGCCGGCGGCGATCTGCGCTTCGCGGATATAGTTGACGACGACGGGACCGACGATGCCGGCCGTTGCCCAGGCCGTCAGCAGCCGGCCGTGGATGGCGCCGACGAACTGCGTACCGAAAATATCGGCGAGATAGGCAGGGATCGTCGCGAAGCCGCCGCCATACATCGACAAGATGATGCCGAAGGCGAGAACGAACAGCGCCTTGTTGCCCATGCCCGCAAAGGTCGGCGCCAGTGCATAGAGCACAATGCCGAGGATGAAGAAGCAATAATAGGTATTCTTGCGGCCGATCTTGTCGGACAGCGACGCCCAGAAGAACCGTCCGCCGATATTGAAGAGCGACAGCAGGCCGGCAAAACCGGCGGCGATCGTGGCGATCGATGCCTTCTGGCCGGCGTCCAGCTGGGCGAAACCGACATCCGGCAGGCCGATCAGCGAGCCGGCGAAGATTTCCTGCAGCATCGGCGAAGCCATGCCGAGAACACCGATACCGGCCGAAACGTTGAGGCAGAGCACGGCCCAGATCAGCCAGAACTGTTTGGTCTTGTGGGCATCGCGCAGGTGCACATGTTTGGTGGTGATCATCGTGCTCTTGGCCGCAGGCGGCGTCCAGCCGTCAGGACGCCACCCGGCCGGCGGGATGCGATAGCCGAAGGCGCCGCCCATCATGAAGACGAAATAAATCGCCGCCATGACGATGAAGGTTTGCCAGACACCGACCGAACTGTCGGTCTTGAAGGCATTCATCAGCAGGTTGGCAAGCGGCGCGCCGATCATCGCGCCACCGCCGAAGCCCATGATCGCCATGCCGGTCGCCATGCCGCGCCGGTCGGGAAACCATTTGATCAGCGTCGAGACCGGCGAGATGTAGCCGAGACCGAGACCGATGCCGCCGATGACGCCGGCGCCAAGCCACATCATCCAGAGCTGATGGGTGATGACGCCGATAGCGGCAAGAATGATACCGCCGCACCAGCAGCAGGCGGAAACGACGCCCGCCTTGCGCGGGCCGGCGCGCTCGAGCCAGCCGCCCCAGATGGCGGCGGACGAGCCAAGGAGGACGAAGAATAGCGTATAGATCCAGCCGAGGTCGGCAACACGCCAGTCGCAGGTGGTGGTGAACAGCGCCGAGGCGAGTGTCAGATCCGGGCAGGCCGTCGAGGCGGTGATCCCGAGCGACTTGGAAAGTGGCAGCCAGAACACGCTGAAACCATAGGCCATGCCGATGCAGAGGTGGATGGCGAGTGCTGCCGGCGGCACCAGCCACCGATTGAACCCAGGCCGTGCAACGATCCTTTCACGATCGAGCAGGCCCGAGCCCGCCACCCCGTCTGTACGTGTTTCGGCTGCAGTCATGAACAACTCCTCCTTGATTCAGACCTGGCTTGATTCAGACTTGTTATCACCGGCACATGCGCAGGCAGGTTGCTCCTGCCTTCCCTCCCGCATGGACCGATCCTGGCTAATCGGACCGAGAGCAATTCCAGGAAAAGTGGGAAACGGTTTTCCGTCCGAAATTGCGTAAAAACAAAAGGTTTGAAATAAAGACCTAAAGCGCGAGGAACGCGCTTTAGTGTGTCGCAGGCTCCGGCTTTCGGATCAGAGGCGCGGCCTGCAGCACCAGCGCATCCAGGCCGTTCTCCTCATTCTCCAGAATTTCGAACAATTGCCGCCGCATGCGCGGATCCCAGAATTTATTGATATGGGTGGCGACCCCCTGCGCGGCTTCGCTTTCCGGCTGGCTCTTGAAGAAGGTAGCGATTTGATTTGCCATATAGACGAGCTTGGTCTTGGTATCATGCGACATCGGCAATGCTTCCAGGCGAGATACGGTGCGGGTGGGTGAAAATCTCGAAATCCTCGCCGCGCACCAGCGCGACGAGCGTCATGCCGGCCGCTTCGGCCGTGCGGATGGCCAGAGCCGTCGGCGCCGAAATGGCGATGAGCACCGGGCTGCCGAGGATCGCCGCCTTCTGCACCATTTCGACAGAAAGCCGGCTGGTGACGACGACCGCGCCGTCCCCGCCTTTTTCGCCGGCGCGGATGACGGCGCCGCAGAGCTTGTCCAGTGCATTGTGCCGGCCGACATCTTCGCGCACGGCAATCAGTCCCCCGCCTTGACGATAAAAGCCGGCGCCATGCACCGCCCGCGTCTCACGATGCAGCGGCTGTGCCTCGTTCAGAAGCGAAACGGCGCGGACGATATCCGCATGCGACAGCGCCAGCAGTGATGGCGAGACATCAGGCACCGGCCGCACTGCCTGTTCGATCGATTCGATGCCGCAGAGCCCGCAACCGACCGGCCCCGCCATGCTGCGGCGGCGTGCCCGCAGCAGATCGGCGACGTCATCGACAAGGCTTACCTGCACATCGATGCCCTGCTCACCCTCGACGACTTCGATGGCCGATATCTCCGCCGGCCCGGCAATGATCCCCTCGGTCAGGCTGAACCCGACGGCGAAATCCTCGAGATCCGCCGGCGTTGCCATCATCACCGCATGCGAACTGCCGCCATAGGAAAAGGCGATCGGCACTTCTTCCGGGACGATGCGCGAACCGGTCTGCACGATGCCGTTGCGGCGGGCGGTTTCGAGAGCACGGGCAGTGACGGTGAAGGTCATGACGCGCGTTCCTCCTGACAGGGCCACCCCCGCATCGTCACTCCGCTGCCTCGAGATTGCCGGCGATGCGGCGCGATTGCCGCGCCTGCTCGTCATATTCGAGCTGCCATTCACTTGGCCCGTTGGAAGGCGAGACCTGCACCGCCGTCACCTTGTATTCCGGGCAGTTGGTCGCCCAGTCGGAGAAATCGGTGGTGATGACGTTCACCTGCGTATTGGGATGATGGAAGGTCGTATAGACCACACCGGGCGCGACGCGATCGGTGATCAACGCCCGGAGCGTCGTGTCGCCGGAGCGGCTGCCGAGCTTCACCCAGTCGCCGTCGCGAACGCCGCGCTGCTCGGCATCGTGCGGATGGATTTCCAGCCGGTCTTCCGCATGCCAGACGACATTCTCGGTCCGCCGCGTCTGCGCCCCGACATTGTACTGGCTTAGGATGCGGCCGGTCGTCAGGAGCAGCGGGAAGCGCGGGCCGGTGCGCTCGTCGGTCGCCACATATTCGGTGCGGATGAACTTGCCCTTGCCGCGCACGAAGCCGTTGACATGCATGATCGGCGAGCCGAGCGGATTCTTTTCGTTGCAGGGCCACTGCACCGAGCCCATTTTATCGAGATAGTCGTAGGAGACCATTGCGAAACTCGGCGTCGTCGCGGCGATCTCGTCCATGATTTCCGATGGATGGGTGTAATTCCAGTCGAGCCCCATCGCCTGGGCAAGCTTCTGAGTCACTTCCCAGTCGCCATAGCCGTTGCGCGGCGACATGACCTTGCGCACGCGGTTGATACGCCGCTCCGCATTGGTGAAGGTGCCGTCCTTTTCGAGGAAGGTCGAGCCCGGCAGGAAGACATGGGCGTAATTGGCGGTCTCGTTGAGGAACAGATCCTGGACGACGACGCATTCCATCGCCGCAAGCCCGGCGGCGACGTGTTTGGTATCGGGATCGGACTGGAGAATGTCCTCGCCCTGGATATAGATGCCCTTGAAGGAACCGTCGACTGCCGCATCCAGCATGTTCGGAATGCGCAGGCCGGGCTCGTTGTTGAGCTTCACGCCCCAGAGTTTTTCGAAGATATCGCGCGTCGCATCGTCGGAAATGTGCCGGTAGCCCGGCAATTCGTGCGGGAAGGAGCCCATGTCGCAGGAGCCCTGCACGTTGTTCTGGCCGCGCAACGGGTTCACGCCGACACCAGGGCGGCCGATATTGCCGGTCGCCATCGCCAGGTTGGCGATCGCAATGACCGTGGTCGAACCCTGGCTGTGTTCGGTGACGCCGAGGCCATAATAGATCGCGCCGTTGCCGCCCTTGGCATAGAGCCTTGCCGCACCACGCAGATCCGCCGCCGGCACTCCGGTGAAGATCTCGGTCTCTTCGGGACTGTGGTGCGGTTCGGCAACGAAGGCAGCCCAGTCCTCAAACTCCGACCAGTCGCAGCGCTCGCGGATGAAGCTCTCGTCATAGAGTCCTTCGGTGACGATCACATGAGCCAGCGCCGTCATGACTGCGACATTGGTGCCGGGCTTCAGCGGCAGGTGATAGGAGGCCTCGACATGCGGCGACCGGACGATATCGGTGCGGCGCGGATCGATGACAATGAGTTTGGCGCCCTTGCGCAGCCGCTTCTTCAACCGTGAGCCGAACACAGGATGCCCGTCCGTCGGATTGGCGCCGATGACGACGACGACATCCGAATGCTCGACACTGTCGAAATTCTGCGTGCCTGCCGACGTGCCGAATGTCTGGCCGAGACCGTAGCCGGTCGGCGAATGGCAGACGCGGGCGCAGGTATCGACATTGTTGTTGCCGAAACCGGCGCGGATCAGCTTCTGCACCAGATAGGTTTCCTCATTGGTGCAGCGTGAGGAGGTGATGCCGCCGATCGCCTCGCGGCCGTATTGATACTGGATGCGGCGGAACTCCAGCGCCACATGCGCGAAGGCCTCGTCCCAGCTCACCTCCCGCCAGGGATCGCTGACCTTTTCGCGGATCATCGGGTTGAGGATGCGGTCCTTATGGGTGGAATAGCCGTAAGCGAAACGTCCCTTGACGCAGGAATGGCCGCGATTGGCCTGGCCGTCTTTCCACGGCACCATGCGCACCAGTTCCTCACCGCGCATCTCCGCCTTGAAGGAACAGCCGACGCCGCAATAGGCGCAGGTGGTGACCGCCGAATGTTCCGGCTGGCCGATCTCTATCACCGACTTCTCCGTCAGCGTCGCCGTCGGGCAGGCCTGGACGCAGGCGCCGCAGGAGACGCATTCGGATTCGATGAAATGCTCGTGCATGCCGGGGGAAACGCGCGAACCGAAACCGCGTCCTTCGATCGTCAGCGCGAAGGTGCCCTGCACTTCCTCGCAGGCGCGCACACAGCGCGAACAGACGATGCATTTGGAGGGGTCATAGGTGAAATAGGGATTGGACTCGTCTTTCGGCATCCATTTCAGATTGATGCCGCCGTTGTTGCGCGCCTTGACGTGATTATCGCCCTCGTAGCCGTAGCGCACGTCGCGCAGGCCGACGGCGCCCGCCATGTCCTGCAATTCGCAATCGCCGTTGGCCGCGCAGGTGAGACAGTCGAGCGGATGGTCGGAAATATAGAGTTCCATCACGCCGCGGCGAATATCCTTCAGCCGCCCCGTCTGCGTGTGCACCACCATGTTTGCCGCCACCGGCGTCGTGCATGAGGAGGGCGTGCCGTTGCGGCCCTCGATCTCGACGAGGCAGAGCCGGCAGGAGCCGAAAGCATCGACCATATCGGTGGCGCAGAGCTTCGGCACCTTGATGCCGGCCTCCATCGAGGCGCGCATGATGGAGGTGCCCTCCGGCACGCTGATCCGCTGTCCATCAATGGTGAGCGTCACCATGGTCTCTGATGTCGAAGCCGGAGTGCCGTAGTCGATTTCATGGATGAGAGACATGGTCGGTCTCCTTGCTTGAGATGGTGAGGTCAGCGCAGGCGTTCCATGAACAATTCGTCATTCCGCCGCCTCCACCAGAGGTGCCGGCGAAAAATCCTTCGGGAAATGCGTCATGGCGCTCATCACCGGATAAGGCGTGAAACCGCCCAGCGCGCAGAGCGAGCCGAACTTCATCGTGTTGCAGAGATCGGCAAGCAGCACCCGGTTCTTCTCCGGCTCGATGCCCTGAGCGATCTTGTCGGCCGTCTCCACGCCGCGTGTCGAGCCGATGCGGCAGGGCGTGCACTTACCGCAGCTTTCGACGGCGCAGAATTCCATGGCGAAACGCGCCTGCTTCAGCATGTCGGCCGTGTCGTCGAAGACGACGATGCCGGCATGGCCGATGAGCCCGTCCCTGGCGGCGAAGGCTTCGTAATCGAAAGGCGTGTCGAACAGCGCCCGCGGGAAATAGGCACCGAGCGGCCCGCCGACCTGCACGGCCTTGACCGGCCGTCCCGTCGCCGTCCCGCCGCCGATCCTGTCGACGATATCTCCGAGCGAAAGGCCGAAGGCCGTCTCAAAGAGACCACCATATCTGACATTGCCGGCAACCTGCAGCGGGATGGTGCCGCGTGAACGGCCCATGCCGAAATCGCGGTAGAAGGCGGCACCCTTTTCCAGGATGACCGGCACCGAAGCCAGAGAGATCACGTTGTTGATGACGGTCGGACAGTTAAACAGCCCCTTATGCGCCGGCAGCGGCGGCTTGGCACGCACGATGCCGCGCTTGCCTTCGAGACTGTTGAGCAGGGCCGTCTCCTCGCCGCAGACATAGGCGCCGGCGCCGGTGCGCACCTCGATATCGAAGGCACGGCCGGAGCCGAGCACCGATGATCCGAGAATGCCGGCCTGCCGGGCGATGCCGACGGCTTCGGTCATTACCGCGATCGCGTGCGGATATTCCGAACGCGTATAGACGAAGCCCTTGGTCGCGCCGGTGGCGAGCCCTGATATCGCCATGCCCTCGATCAGCACGAAGGGATCGCCCTCCATGATCATCCGGTCGGCAAAGGTGCCGCTGTCGCCCTCATCGGCATTGCAGACGATATATTTGCGGTCGCCGGCAGCATCGAGAACGGTCTTCCACTTGATGCCGGTGGGAAAACCGGCACCGCCGCGTCCACGCAGGCCGGAATCGGTGACTTCCTTGACGATATCGGCTGATGTCATCGAAACGGCGCGTCGAAGACCGGCAAGGCCGCCATGCGCCTCGTAATCCGCAAGCGAAAGCGGATCGGTAATGCCGCAGCGGGCAAAGGTCAGGCGGGTTTGTTCCTTGAGGAACGGGAGGTCTTCAACCTCCCCGAGACAGAGCCGATGCTCGCCGCCGTTCATCATCCCGGCATCGAACAGAACAGCCACATCCCCGGCCTTTACCGGGCCGTAGCCGATGCGCTTGCCGTCAAGCTCGACCTCAACTAGCGGCTCCAGCCAGAACATTCCGCGCGAGCCGTTGCGCACGATCTCGGCATCGAGGCCGCGGGCGGCGATCTCCTGGGCAATCGCCTTTGCCACCTTTTCGGCCCCGAGCGCCAGCGCTGCGGCATCGCGCGGAACATATATCCTGACCGTCATCGGCGTGCCTCCGCAACGAGTTCCGCCGCCATCTGATCGTCGATCCGGCCATAGACCTCGCCGTCGAGCATCGCCGCCGGCGCGCAGGCGCAGAGCCCGAGACAGTAGACCGGCTCCAGCGTCACGCCGCCATCGAGCGTCGTCTGATGAAAATCGATACCGAGCAGCGTCTTGACGCGCTCAGCCAAGCCATCGCCGCCCATCGACTGACAGGCTTCGGCGCGACAGAGCTTCAGCACATGCCGGCCGGCGGGATGGTCGCGATAATCGTGATAGAAGGTCACCACGCCATGCACCTCGGCGCGGGAGAGGTTCAGTTCCTCCGCGATGACGGGCATGGCCTCCTGCGGCACATAGCCGAATTCTTGCTGGACCTCGTGCAGAATGGGAAGCAGCGGCCCTTCGAGAAAGCGAAGATCGGCGACGATGGCACGTGTGCGCGCTGCAATATCGCCTTCGGCGATATGAATGGTCATAAGGCAGCCCTCCCGGCGGCTCGCTCGTTGCGGAATGGCAGGCTCCCCCGGCCGAGTGCCATTCCGCAAGCAGCATCTCAGGGAAGCAGCCGGCGATCAATAAAGCTATCACGTTGCACGATAGTTTTTTTCTATCAGAGTTCCTCGTCTTGTACGAGCACTCTCGCCTCGTGCAGCAGGGCCGAGACAAGCGGCGTGAAAGGCTCGCGATAAGGGGCAACGAGGCCGACCAGATGATGCGCCTCCGGCTCGACGATCGGGATCATGCGGATTTCCACTGGAAATCCAAAGGATTTGGCGACGTTGCGCGGCATGATGCTGGCCCAGCGTCCGGTCCTGACATGCGAGAACAGCACGATCATCGAGTTGGATTCGAGTGTCGGATGCACGGTGGCGCCGGCTTCCGTCAAGTGCCGGTTGATGATGCGGCGGTTCTGCATGTCGGCGGTCAATAGACAAAGCCGAAGATCGCCGACCTCTCGCCAGGTCACGTTGTCGCGATCCGACAGTGGGCTGCCGGCTGCCGTGATCAGATGATAACGCTCGGCATAGAGGGGAACGGTCGTGACGCGGCCGAGCGGCTCGTTTTCGAGATAGGTGATGCCGGCATCGATTTCGAGATTCTCGAGCATGCTCAGCACCTGCAGCGAATTGCGCGAGACGATCGAGAAGGTCACGCCGGGATGCCGTTCCTGGAAGGGCGTGGTGATGCGCGAAAGCATGGCGAGCGCGGTCGGAATGGCGGCAAGACGAATATGGCCGGAAAGGCCGCGGCGTGCGGCACGCATCTCCTCGCGCATGGTGCGGGCGTCGCCGACGATGCGCCGGGCCCATTCGAGCACGCGCTGCCCCTCCGGCGTTAGCCCCTGGAACCTTGAACCGCGCTGTACCAGCATGACGCCGAGTTGATCCTCGAGCTGCCGGATGGCCGCCGAAAGCGTTGGCTGCGAGATGCCGCACTCCTCCGCGGCGCGGCCGAAATGCTTTTCATTGGCAAGCGCGATGAAAAATTCCAGCTTGTCGATCATCCGGCCTCCCGCGCCATTTCGCGTCCGGACCTATCTTCGACATAGCAGCCGTGCTTCCGCAAGGGCGGTCGCTAACAGTTTTCTGCAATCGGAAAAAGCTCGAACAGCGATTCGAGGAAGGCGAGCACGCTGACATTGCCGATGCTGTAATAGACCAGCCTGCCCTGACGGCGCGTATTGACCAGGCCTTCGAGCCTCAAGCGCGCCAGCTGCTGCGAGACCATTGCCTGCTGTATGCCCAGAATATGTTCGATTTCACTGACCGTCCGCTCCTCATTCGCCAATATGCAGAGGATGAGAAGTCGGGTCTGGTGCGCCAGCGCTTTCAGCAGGTCGCTCGCTTCATGGGCTTTTGCAGCGAGTGTGTGCAATTCCTGGCCGGTCATCCCCGGCTTGGGTTTGGGCAACGGCATGCGGTATCTCGGAAGGGAGGCGATGAGGTAGATCAGTACAATAGCATATTCGCACAAGCGAATTGGCCAAAATGACGAAATGCCAAAAAAGGTCCAAGCAAATCAGCAGATAAGCTGACCGCCATTGATCTCGATCACCTGGCCGGTGATGTAGCCCGAGAGGGAGGGAGCCGCCAGGAACAGATAGGCGGGAGCGCAATCCTCCGCCGTGCCGAGCCTTTGCAGGGGGATGGATTTTCTTGTCTGCTCCAGCTTTTCGCGGGAGGAATAGCGCTCATGGAAATCCGTCTCGATCGTTCCCGGTGACACGCAATTGACCCGGATTCCATCCGGTGCGAGCTCACGGGCAAGCGCCTTGGAATAGGTCGCAACGAAGGCTTTCGAGGCCGAATAGATCGAGGAACCGGGGCTGCCGCCGGTCAGCGCCGAAATCGAAACCGTGTTGACGACAGCGGCGCCTTCAGCCGCCTTTAATGCCGGCAACAGTGCACGTGTCAGCGCCACCACCGATGTCTGGTTGAGCCGCACGATCGCCTCATATTCTGCGTCGGTGAGCGTGGCCGCGGGAAACCGGCCAAGCATGGTGCCGGCATTGTTCACCAGCACATGCACCCTGTCGAAGAAGGCGAGAACGTCTTCGGCAAATTGCGCCGCCCCACCGGCCGCCGAGAAATCGGCGTGCAGCAGCAGCGCCCGTCTTTCGGATTCAGCCGTCAGCAGGAAATCCGGCAGCTCGCGTCCCGGCTTGCGCCCGGTATGGACGATCACTTTTGCGCCGCAGTCCAGGAACTGCCGGGCCACTTCGAGGCCGATGCCGCGGCCGGCGCCGGTCACGACGACATTGCGATTTTCGAACAGTCTGGGATGAAACACGAAGCCGTCCTCCTCGCGGACAGTGCCGCCGGTTGCGTCACTCGCCCTTAACATATGAGCGCGCCGACCGAAAGAAAGGCAGGTATCGATCTTTCCCGGGAGACGCAGCCAAGTCTCCCTCTGGGGAAGGGCTCTAGCTTTCGGTCTCCAGAAGCCGCGCACCCGACCCCTCTTTGCCGAGCCGATCGCAGGGATTGCGCAACGGACAGCTTTCGATCGACAGGCAGCCGCAGCCGATGCAGCCGGTCAGACGGTCGCGCAGCAGGCTCAGCCGCCTGATTCGCGCGTCGAGATCATCCTTCCAGCGCGCCGACAGCACCTGCCAGTCGGCGACGGTGGGCGTGCGTCCTTGCGGCAGCGACTCGAACGCCGCCTGGATTTCCGAAAGCGGAATGCCGACACGCTGCGCCACCTTGATGATGCCAAGCCGGCGCAGCACGTCACGGCCGTATCGCCGCTGGTTGCCGCGGGACCGGATGCTCGAGATCAGCCCCTTGGTCTCGTAGAAATGCAGCGCCGAGACGGCAAGGCCGCTGCGCTCCGCCACTTCGCCAACCGTCAGAAGTCTGCCGAGCGGCGTTGCAGGAATCGTATCCATCGGCTCTTGACCTCAATATTAGTTGAGGTTTTATAACCCGTGCTTCGATAATCGTAAAGTCCAATCGCGACAAGGAGCAACGCATGAAAACACCCACCAGGCTGGCGGTCATCTATGGCAGCACGAGAGAGGGCCGCATCTGCGACCGGGTGGTCAAATGGCTGACGCAGGAGCTCGTCCGCTTCCCGCAATTTGATATCGACATCATCGACCCGCTCGATTTCGCGCTGCCGGTAAGCCGTGACATGGCACACCCCGAAATCGACAGGCTCGCCGGGCGGCTTGGTATGGCCGACGCCTTCATCATCGTCACCCCGGAATACAATCACAGCTTCACGGCCTCGCTGAAGTCGATCATCGATTTCTTCTTCGAGCCCTGGCAGGGCAAACCTGTCGCCTTCGTTTCCTATGGCGGCATATCGGGCGGCCTGCGCGCCGTCGAACAGCTGCGCCTCGTCTTTGCCGAACTCCACGCGGTCACGATCCGCGATTCGGTGAGCTTTACAGCACCTTGGAACCGCTTCGACACCGAGAGACGGCTCGACAATCCCACCGACGCGATGCGTCTGCTCGACCGGATGATGGCAAGGCTGGAATGGTGGACACGGGCGCTCGTCACTGCCCGCAGCGATTGCCCCTATGCCGACATCGCCGCCTGAGGCAGCAAGCTCCGGTTCCGTTCCCGGCAGGTACGGAACCTCGAGGGACACCCGGGCAGGACCTCCGTCCGGGTGTTCTCAACAGTAAGGCATATCAGGCGATACCGGGCATGGCAGGCTCATCCCGACCGCATGGACGGGTTCGCAACTTTGCAGTTGCGGGGAGAAAACCCCGGTGATAGTTTCCGCGCCATTAACGGGGGAGCTCTGTATTGCCGGGGCTGAGATGTGAGGTGCAAGCCTCTGGACCCTTCAAAGCTGATCTGGGTAATGCCAGCGGAGCGAGGTTCAGATGTTTTCAGGCGCACAAGTGTCACTCTATCCGATGTCCGGCGATTTCGTCGGCATCATTCTCGATGCCGTCAAGGCGCTCGATCCCTATCGCGACCGGCTGCGCATCGAGACCGATGACATCTCTACGCTGCTGGTCGGCCCGCCTGACATTCTTTTCGCCGCCATGCACGATCTTTTCGTCACCGCCGCAAAGACCGGCGAACATTGCGTGCTGTCCGCCGCCGTGTCACGCGGCTGCCCCGGTGAGCCCGACGAGGCCATCTGCGGCGTCAACCCCTCCTCCGGCCAGGCAGAGCCGCTTGCTGACCGTATAGCGGCCGCCCTTGCCGCCGTTGAAATCACCGCCGAGACCGGACAGCCGACCGCTGCCCAATTCTCGCTCTACGTCATGGGAACCGGCACCCATATGGACGAGATCTATGGCTGCATCGACTTTCTCAAACGCTCCGGCACTTTCGACCGCGCCAAGAATTTCTGCACCAGGCTTTCTGGCGATGCCGGCGCCGTCTTCGCAACCATTCGTGAGGCCTTCTATCGCTTCGGCGACCCCGAGGGGCATGTGACCCTCGATATCACGGTGTCAGCCAATACAGCGCCGCGCGTCTTTTCAGACGCGCAAAGGACGCTGTAACACTTTAAATTGCTGCATAATTTTATCCTTAAATCGATTCCGATTTAAGGAATTATGCAGTGCCCGACGAAAGCCTGAAATCGAACGCCGATGACACCGCTACCACCACTGGGTTCGCGCCTTACCGCGCTCCGCGCCGCTGTCTACCGGGGCATACCTGCCCTGCTCGCCGGCTGCGCCTTTTTGGCGGCATGGGAACTCTATGTCGATCTTTCCGGGATCAAGCCCTCCATCCTGCCGGCGCCGTCGCGCATCGTCATCCAGGGCTGGCTGAACCGCGAGGCGCTGATATCAAACACCTGGCCGACGCTCGGCGCGACGCTTGGAGGTTTCGCGCTGTCGCTTGCTTTCGCCTTCGCAGCCTCCATCCTCATGGATTTCGTGCCCTTCATGCGCCGGGCATTGCTGCCGATCTTCATCGCCAGCCAGACCCTGCCGCTGGTGGCGATCGCGCCCCTCGTCGTCCTCTGGTTCGGCTTCGGCCTGCTGCCGAAAGTGTTGCTGGTGGCGCTCGTCACCTTCTTTCCGCTGCTCGTCGCCCTGCTGCAGGGCTATGAATCGACCGACCGCGACATCGCCGAATTGCTGAATTCGATGAAGGCGAGTCGCTGGCGGATTTTCTGCCTGGCCCGGCTTCCCTCCTCGCTGCCCTATTTCTTCGCCGGCCTCAGAATCTCGATCACCTATGCCGTCGTTGGCGCGATTTTTGCCGAATATGCCGGCGCCGCCCGCGGCCTCGGCATCTATATCCTCAACGCCAAGAACAATTTCCGTCCCGATCTCGTGCTCGCCGCCGTCGTCGTCAGCGCCGTGCTCACGCTCGGCCTCTTCGGGCTGACGCTGTTGATCCAGCGCCTCGTCATGCCCTGGCAGCCAACCGGGGAGCGGCGCCGATGAGCGATACAATGGTTGAACTCGGTAGTATCTCGAAGTCCTTCGACGGCATGAAGGTGCTGGGCGACATTTCGCTCGCCGTCGCAGACGGCGAGTTCGTTTCGATCGTCGGACCGTCCGGCTCCGGAAAATCGACGGTGCTGCGGCTGCTGACACAGGCGCTTCGACCCGATTCCGGCACCATGCTTTTCAACGGCGTGCCGCTGGAACAGGCACCGCATTCCTTCGCCTTCATGCCGCAGCGCGATGCGCTGATGCCCTGGCGCCGGATCATCGACAATGCGGCACTCGGCCTCGAGGTGAAAGGCATGAGCCGCCGCGCGGCCCGCGCCGCCGTCGCGCCTTTGTTCGAGAGCTTCGGCCTTTCCGGCTTCGAACACCACTATCCTTCCGAACTATCCGGCGGCATGCGCCAGCGCGCCGCACTGCTGCGCACCGTCGTCCAGACGCAGGACATGCTGCTGCTCGACGAGCCCTTCGGCGCGCTCGACGCGCTGACGCGCACGCAGATCCAGGAATGGCTGCAGGGCATGTGGACCGAGCACCGCTGGACGGCGCTGCTGATCACCCATGACGTTCGCGAGGCCGTGTTCCTCTCCGACCGGATCTACGTGCTTTCGGCCCGTCCGGCGCGTATCATCCGCGAATTCCGCGTTCCCCTGCCCCGTCCGAGAAGCATCGCCGACCTCGGCTCGCCGGCGGCCCAGGCGATCGAAACCGAAATCCTGCAAACCCTGCTTCATCCGCAAGAACAGGATGATTTTAGGCCGGTCGGCCCAAAATCTGAATCGCTGTTCTAATTTATAGAGTTAGAGCATGATGTCGTCCGAAACCGCCGACACTTTTCGGCATCATGCTCTAGAGACCTGAGGAGGTCACCATGCTGCTTCTCACCCGCCGCCAGACGATTTTCACCGCCATCGCGGCAAGCCTTGCCGGCCGCACCGCCTTCGCCCAATCGGCGCCCGCAAAGGTTCGCATCGCGCTCGACTGGACGCCCAACACCAACCATATCGGCATCTATGTCGCCAAGGCGAAGGGCTTCTACGCCGATGCCGGACTCGATGTCGAGATCCTTCCCTTCACCGATACCAGCGCCGGAACACTGGTGTCGAACGGCGTTGCCGATTTCGGCATCAGCAGTGAGATCGAGACCCTCACGCAGCGCGCCGGCGGCGGTGACGTGAAGATGGTCTACGGCGTCGTCCAGACAGAAACCGCACGCCTGATCTTCAAGGGCGGACGCGACGACATCAAGAGCCCGAAAGACCTCGACGGCAAGACCTATGGCGGCTTTGGCGGCACCTGGGAGAGCGCGCTGATCTCCGCAATGATCCGCAATGACGGCGGCAAGGGCGACGTCAAGACCGTCACCCTCGGCACCTCCGCTTACGAGGCGCTGGACAATGGCTCGATCGATTTCACGCTGGAGATCTACACCTGGGAAGGCATAGCCGCCGAACTGGAGAACCGGAAGATCGGCCGCTTCCACTATTCCGATTATGGCATTCCCGACGAGCAGACGACGGTCATCGTCTCCAGCGACGCCTATCTCTCGGCAAACCGGGAACACGCCCGCGCCTTCATCCAGGCCACGCGCCAGGGTTATGCCTATTCCGTCGACCATCCCGACGAAGCCTGCGATCTGCTGATCTCTGGAAGCAATGGCGCACTGATGAATACGGAACTGGTAAAGGCGTCTCAGAAGGCATTGATCGAGGGGCACTTCCTGAAATCCGAGGCCGGCGTGATCGGTAAGCTCGATCCGGCAAAGGCCGAAGCCCTCGGCGGCTTCCTGCTCGAGAATGGGATTCTGGTCGACGCCAATGGCGCCGCACTCAAGGAGAAGCCGGACTTTTCCACCTATTATACCAACGAACTTCTCGACTGAGCCCAACGCCTGCCTTGCCCGTCGCGGCTTTCCGCTGCAAAGTCCGAGACCCGGAGCATGATGTCGTGCGAAAACCGCTCACACTTTTCGGCATCATTCTTTAGAGCGCCGCGCGTCCTTTCGGATGCGCAAAGGACGCTCTAACACTTAGAATTTAGGCATCGTGCTTTCCGAAAATCGATTCCGATTTTCGGGCCGATGCGCTAGGCAAGGCGGGGGATAGGATGCGACAACAGGAGAGACTGGCCGGAGCGGACTTTCTGCGCGCGACGGCCTGTCTGCTGGTGCTTGCCCACCACTTCGCGCTGCGGCTGGATATGCGCAGAATCCCCGACGAACTCGGACCGACCGCACATGTCCTCCGCTTCGGCAATTTCGGCGTTGCCGTGTTCTTTGTGCTCAGCGGCTTTCTTCTTGCCCATCCCTTCTGGCGCGCGCTCGACGCGGGCAGCAACCTGCCGAGCCTGCGGCATTACACGATCCGCAGGGCAGCGCGCATCGCTCCGGGCTTCTGGGTTGCCGCCACCATCAGCTTCGCCCTCAGCCTGACGCTGCTTGCCCTGCCGCTGACACCGGAGCTTGCACTCCGCTATGTCTCCGGGCTGCTGTTCATGAGCCAGTGGCACTGGCGCACCTTCTTTCCTGTCGAAGCCGACGGGCCGCTCTGGTCCATTCCCTTCGAGGTCACCAGCTATGTGCTCCTGCCGGTCTGCTTTCTCCTGCTGTTTCGTTTGCCCATCCTGAGACAACGCCCGCTGCTTGCGCGCTTCGCCTGGCTATGCGTCATCACAGGCGTACTCCTGGCCCATCTGCTGATCCTCACCCTGTTTCCGCTCGGCGACATCGGACGCGGTTGGCAGTACGGCCTGCAGGGTGGGGCGAAGGAATGGATGCCGAGATATAATCCGATCGGCTTCTTCGCCGTCTTCGCGCTCGGTGCGCTCGCCGCCGGCCTCGAGACCATGCTCCCACGAAGACGCTCTTCCTGGTTCGATGCCGCAGCGCTTCTCGCCCTCGCCATTGCCGGCTACCGCCTCGTGATATCGCCCGGCGGCTCCGCCGAGGGTTACGGCTGGCTCGAAATCCCCTATGGCTTTCCGGTCTTCCCGCTGGCGGTCGGGGCGGCCCTCGTTTCGCTCAGCCATTCGCAACGGTTGGGCAGGCTGCTCGACAACGCGCCTGTCCGCTACGTCGCGAAGATCTCCTTCGGCATCTATATCTGGCAGGAGATTATCCTGCTATTGATCCAGAAGCTCGACCCGGGCTCGTTCGGCGCTTCCTCGGAAAATGTTGTGACCGGCTGGCTGCAGTCTTGCGGACTGGCGGCAGCGCTTATCCTTCTGGTAGCAAGCCTCAGCTACCATCTGCTGGAGAAACCGGCGATCGATTTCGGAAACCGGCTGACAGCTCGCCAATCCAATCGGGCTACTCCTTTCAAAGTATAAGTTTCCGGATAGCGCAACTACAGGCATTAAGGTTAACGCGAAATACTCCCATTTTTGGTGTCTTTAGGGTTACGGAATTCTTATTTATACCGATGACAAACGATACGTGACCATGTATCTGTCTCCTTGCTGTTCAGTATCGCATCTAAACTTGTGGACCTTGCGTAATGAATGCTTTTACTTCGAAGACGAATTCACGCTTCGATCCGTCTCAGCGTCAGGACAAAACCAAGACCCTGGTTATCGCGAACTCCAATATTCGCCAGCCGGATAGCTTTTCCCCTGTCGAAAGAAAAATGGCTGTGCGACTGAGCGTGAAGCGGTTGATCGACATCGTCGCCTCACTCAGCGCCCTCGTCGTGCTGGCGCCGATTTTTCTGGCAATCGCTCTTTTCATCAAACTCGATGATGGCGGTCCGGTGTTTTTCCGCCAAATCCGCTGGGGGCTGAACGGCCGGAAGATCACGATCTTCAAATTCCGATCGATGCGCGCGGAAGCTTGTGATCCCAGCGGCGTTCAACAGACCGTCAAGGGTGACAGCCGAGTGACCGGCATCGGCGCGGTGCTCCGCAAGACCAATATCGACGAGCTGCCGCAGCTCTTCAATGTCATCAGGGGCGACATGTCGCTGGTCGGCCCGCGCTGCCATGCCATCAACATGCGGGCAGCCGGCCGGCTCTACGAAGAACTGGTGCCGGACTATCATCACCGCCACATCATGCGTCCCGGCATCACCGGTCTTGCGCAGACGCGCGGCTGGCGCGGCCCGACGGCGCGACGGCTGGAAGCCCGCGCCCGCATTGCCTGCGATATCTATTATGTCAGGAATTTCAGCCTGCTGCTCGACTTGAAGATATTGTTCAAGACAATTGCCATCGAGCTACGCGGCGGCACCGGCTTCTGAGCCGAAGCCGGCCACTCGGTACATCGGCAAAGCGGCCCCACCGGGCCGCTTCTTCATTTCAAGCCGCCCGTCCTATCCCGACAGCTGAACAGGCACAAAAAAGGCGGCTGTTGCAGCCGCCCTTGATAGTCGCAGTCGATGGCGATCAATCCTGTTGGACGATGCCGCTCAGATGCGTCAGTTCCATGATGAAATGCTCGAGCTTCGACTTGTGCTCGTGCAGCTCGGCATGCTCGAGCTCCTGGCGGGCAGCCTCGATGCGGCGGGTCAGCTCGTCCTTGTGCAGTTCCTCGACCGGAACCGCGGATTCGGCAAGCAATGTGCAACCGGTCGGCAGGATATCGGCGAAACCGCCGAACACCACATAGTCCTGCTTCTTGCCGGAGGCCGAACGCACGCTCACGACACCCGGCTTGATCGTCGTCATCGTCGGCGCATGATTCGCCATGACCGTCATCTCGCCTTCAGTCGCGGGAATGACCACCTCGGTCACCATCTCCGACAACAGCAGACGCTCCGGCGAAACGAGCTCAAAGTTGAAATTGTCAGCCATCAGTGACTTACCTTCTCGGCTATGGCTTTCGCATCTTGCAATTTAGTCCCGCAGAACGGGCAGTGCATTATCGCTTGGTCGAGATAACCGAGGCCTTCCTCGCTCTGGACCAGACCCACCACCATCATCAGCACGCCGTTATCGGCGCGATAGATAGTCGGCGCGGCTGGTTCCGGAAGATCCACCACGACCCCTTTCAGGGAGTCGCAGCAGAATATCTCGTCTAGCGCGTCGCTCATTAAGCAGCTGTGAGCTTCTTGGCCTTTTCGACCGCTTCTTCCATCGATCCGACCATATAGAAGGCAGATTCCGGCAGGTGATCATATTCGCCGTTAACGAGGCCCTTGAAGCCCTTGATCGTATCTTCGAGAGCAACGAGCTTGCCCGGCGAGCCGGTGAAGACTTCGGCGACGAAGAACGGCTGCGACAGGAAGCGCTCGATCTTGCGAGCCCGGGCAACCGCGATCTTGTCCTCTTCGGACAGTTCGTCCATGCCAAGGATCGCGATGATGTCCTGCAGGGCCTTGTAACGCTGCAGCGTCGACTGGACCTTGCGGGCGACTTCGTAATGCTCTTCGCCGACGACCAGCGGGTCGAGCATGCGCGAGGTGGAGTCGAGCGGATCGACGGCCGGATAGATGCCCTTTTCGGCGATCGAGCGCGACAGAACCGTCGTTGCGTCAAGGTGCGCGAACGAGGTTGCCGGAGCCGGGTCGGTCAAGTCGTCGGCCGGGACGTAAATGGCCTGGACCGAGGTAATCGAGCCGGTCGTCGTCGTGGTGATGCGCTCCTGCATCTGGCCCATGTCGGTTGCGAGCGTCGGCTGATAGCCGACGGCCGACGGAATGCGGCCGAGCAGAGCCGACACTTCGGAACCTGCCTGCGTGAAGCGGAAGATGTTGTCGACGAAGAACAGAACGTCCTGGCCCTGGTCGCGGAAATGTTCAGCGACCGTCAGGCCGGTCAGGGCGACACGGGCGCGGGCGCCCGGCGGTTCGTTCATCTGGCCGTAAACCAGCGCAGCCTTCGAACCTTCGCCGCCGCCATGCTTGTTGACGTTCGATTCGATCATTTCGTGATAAAGGTCGTTGCCTTCGCGGGTACGTTCACCGACGCCCGCAAAAACCGAATAACCACCATGCGCCTTGGCGACGTTGTTGATCAGTTCCATGATCAAAACGGTCTTGCCGACGCCAGCGCCGCCGAACAGGCCGATCTTGCCGCCGCGTGCATAGGGAGCGAGAAGGTCAACGACCTTGATGCCGGTGACGAGAATCTGCGATTCCGTCGACTGCTCGACATAGGACGGCGCATCCTGGTGGATGGCGCGCTTGTGAGCGGTGACCAGCGGACCGGCTTCGTCGACCGGCTCGCCGATGACGTTCATGATGCGGCCGAGCGTCTCGTTGCCAACCGGAACCATGATCGGAGCGCCGGTATCGGCGACTTCCTGGCCGCGCACGAGACCGTCGCTCGAATCCATCGCGATGGTACGGACGACGTTTTCGCCAAGGTGTTGCGCAACTTCGAGAACCAGGCGGTTGCCGTTGTTGCTGGTTTCCAGCGCATTCAGGATCTTCGGCAGTTCGCCTTCGAAAGCAACGTCGACGACGGCGCCGATAACCTGGGTGACTCTGCCGACAGAGCCGATCTTGGGGGTAGCTGCCTCAGCCATTTTCTGACCCTCTTTTCCTAGCCTCAGAGCGCTTCCGCGCCCGAAATGATTTCAATGAGTTCCTTGGTGATCTGCGCCTGACGCTGGCGGTTGTAGCTCAGCGTCAGCTTATTGATCATCTCACCGGCATTACGCGTAGCATTGTCCATCGCGCTCATCTTGGCGCCCATTTCACCCGCGACGTTCTCAAGAAGCGCGCGGAAGACCTGGACGGAGATGTTGCGCGGGATCAGATCTTCAAGGATCGATGCCGGATCCGGCTCGTATTCGTAGACAGCGCCTGCATGGGCGGCATCTTCGGCCTGCACAGCTCCCGTTGAAGCCGGGATGAGCTGCTGCGCCGTCGGAATCTGGCTGATCACCGATTTGAACTCGGAATAAAACAGCGTGCAGACGTCGAATTCGCCGGCAGCATACATCTCGATAAGGCGTTTACCGATCTGATCCGCATTCTCGAAGCCGACCCGCTTGACGTCCCGCAATTCCTTGCGCTCGATGATCAGCGAAGCGAATTCGCGGCGAAGGATGTCGTAACCCTTCTTGCCGACGGTGAAGATTTTCACCGTCTTGCCCTCGGCAACCAGCTTGCGCACATGTTCGCGCGCGAAGCGCGCAATCTGCGAGTTGAAACCGCCGCAAAGACCGCGTTCGGCCGTGCACACCACCAGCAGATGAACCTGGTCCTTGCCGGTGCCGGTCATCAGCGCCGGCGCGCCATCGGCGTCGGTGACAGCCTTGGCGATATTCGCCAGAACTGCACCCATGCGCTCCGAATATGGCCGAGCGGCCTCGGCCGCCTCCTGCGCGCGCCGAAGCTTCGCCGCGGCGACCATTTTCATCGCCTTGGTGATCTTCTGCGTCGCCTTGACGGAGGCGATCCGGTTTTTCAGATCCTTAAGTGAAGGCATCCGTTATCCGTCCTAACTTAGGGCCCGATTACGAGAAAGACTTTGCGAAGCTATCGAGAGCAGCGGTAAGCTTGCCCCTGGTATCGTCGCTGATTGCCTTTTCCGTGCGGATCGCGTCGAGGATGGCGGAGCCTTCCGAACGCAGATATGAGAGGAAGCCCTGCTCGAACTTGCCGACCGAAGCGACCGGCAGCTTGTCGAGATAGCCGTTGACGCCTGCAAAGATCACGGCGACCTGCTCTTCCGTCTTCAGCGGCGAGAACTGCGGCTGCTTCAGGAGTTCGGTCAGGCGTGCGCCGCGGTTCAGCAGGCGCTGCGTCGCAGCGTCGAGGTCCGAACCGAACTGGGCGAAGGCGGCCATTTCGCGATACTGGGCGAGTTCGCCCTTGATCGAGCCGGCAACCTGCTTCATCGCCTTGATCTGTGCCGCAGAGCCGACGCGGGAAACCGACAGACCGACGTTCACGGCCGGGCGGATACCCTGGTAGAACAGGTCGGTTTCAAGGAAGATCTGACCGTCGGTGATCGAGATCACGTTGGTCGGAATGAAGGCCGATACGTCGTTGCCCTGCGTTTCGATAACCGGCAGAGCGGTCAGCGAACCGGCGCCCTTGTCGTCGTTCATCTTCGCAGCGCGCTCGAGCAGGCGCGAGTGCAGGTAGAAAACGTCGCCCGGATAGGCTTCGCGGCCCGGCGGGCGGCGCAGCAGCAGCGACATCTGGCGGTAGGACACGGCCTGCTTGGACAGGTCGTCGTAACCGATCAGCGCATGCATGCCGTTGTCACGGAAGTATTCGCCCATGGCGCAACCGGCAAACGGAGCCAGGAACTGCATCGGCGCCGGATCGGACGCGGTGGCGGCGACGATGATCGAGTACTTGAGCGCGCCGCGCTCTTCGAGCACCTTGACGAACTGCGCGACGGTCGAACGCTTCTGGCCGACAGCGACGTAGACGCAATAAAGCTTCTCGCCTTCCGGACCGTTGTCGTGAATAGCCTTCTGGTTGAGGAAGGCATCGAGAAGGATCGCGGTCTTGCCGGTCTGGCGGTCGCCGATAACAAGCTCGCGCTGGCCGCGGCCGACCGGGATCAGCGCGTCGATGGCCTTGAGGCCGGTCGACATCGGCTCGTGAACCGACTTGCGCGGAATGATGCCGGGAGCCTTGATGTCGACGCGCGAACGGCGCGTCGCGTTGATCGGGCCCTTGCCATCGATCGGATTACCGAGCGCGTCGACCACGCGGCCGAGCAGCTCAGGGCCGATCGGAACGTCGACGATGGCGCCAGTCCGCTTGACGGTGTCACCTTCCTTGATGTCGCGGTCGGCGCCGAAGATGACGACACCGACATTGTCGGCTTCAAGGTTCAGCGCCATGCCGCGGATGCCGCCCGGGAACTCGACCATTTCACCGGCCTGGACATTGTCCAGACCATAGACACGAGCGATACCGTCACCGACGGAGAGAACCTGGCCGACTTCCGAGACTTCTGCCTCTTTGCCGAAATTTTTAATCTGGTCTTTGAGAATTGCGGAAATTTCCGCGGCGCGGATATCCATCAGCCAACCTCTTTCAATGCGAGCTTAAGGGTAGAGAGTTTGGTACGAAGAGACGTATCAATCTGACGGGACCCGACCTTTACGATCAGACCACCAAGAATTGACGGATCAACCGTGACGGCAATCGTCACGTCTTTGCCGGTAACGCTCTTGAGTGCCACCTTCAATTCGGTTTCCTGCGCTTGTGAAAGCGCATGCGCCGAGGTGACCTCGGCGGAGATTTCACCGCGATGGTTCGCGGCGATGATGCGGAAGGCCTTGATCATGCCCGGCAGGGCGAACAGGCGGCGATTGCGCGCCACGACCTTCAGGAAATTGGCGAAGAAACCGCTGATGCCAGCCTTCTCGCTGATGGCGACGATCGCCTTCAGCTGGTCGTCGGCGGAGAAAACCGGGCTTACGACGAAGCGCTTCAGATCGGCGCTCTCATCCAGCATCGCCTGGAAACGGTCAAGATCTGCGGTTACGCTATCCACGGCGCCCTGCTCGAGCGCCAGTTCGAAAAGCGACGAGGCATAGCGCTCGGCAACGCCAGAAGTAAGCTGGGACGTGTCTGCCACTGGCACAAATTTCCCTGATTTCAACCCAAAATCCGGCTCTCGGCGGGCGCCGAACCTATGATCTTGAATTCGTTTTGATTTCCCCCAGAAATCACAAGAGAAGCCTCTTGCTTCTTCCGAAATTCGGGGTCCGTCTAACATAGGATGTTCGGACTCGCAACACGCGTAATGCCCGAATACGCCTTTCACATGAATTTCTGTCCGCAAAATTGCGCAATGGCCTGAAAGCAGGCCACGGAAGCCGTCTGCCGGCAGCAAGAGTTACGTCTGGGTGAAGCCGAAAACGTAGAGCAGTGGTAACGCGGCCAAAGCGATCTGCACAACCAGGAGTAAATAGTTGACGATATTACTCCCCTTATCGGACAGGATCGAGATGATCCGGGCAAAGGCAGCCATGGCGAAGGAGGCACCGAGCGCCATGTAGATCCAGTCCTGGGCGAGCATGATCGCCGACAGGCCGAAGCCGAGATAAAAGCCGCCCATCGAGCGTCCCTCGCCGAAGCCTTCCGGCCGCCCCTCCTGTGCCTGCAGACCGAGGAGACGGAAAGTTTGGCCCGGGGCGAACATCATGATGAAGCCGGCGAGCGCCGTGAAAGCGGCGGAGCAAAAGGCAAGCTGCTCGCCAAGCTCGGTCGGAAAATAAAACTCCATGCGTCAGCCCCAAATCACCCGGATGAATCAGTGTTTTATGGCATGCGCCGAAAAAGGAGGAAATGGCGACGTTCTGTTTTAGAGAAAACTCTGCGGATCGATATCCAGCTGCACCTGCACCGATCCGCGCTCCTTGGGCGATTGCGACAGCATCACCCGCAAGAACCCCTGCATGTCGGAGTTCCGCCGCCCGTGCACCAGCAGGCGGAAACGGTGGCGGCCGCGCACCAGCGCGAGCGGCGCTTCGGCCGGGCCGAGGACCGAGATGCCCGACACCTGAGGTGCGGCGTTGCGCATGCCGCGCGCATGGTTTTCGGCGTCGTGGCGGGTTTCGGCCGAAACGATAATCGAGGCGAGCCGGCCGAAGGGCGGCAATACGGCGCGTTCGCGTTCGGTGATCTCGCGCTCATAGAAGGCGTCGGAATCGCCTGACACGATCGCCTGCATGACCGGATGCTGCGGCTGGTAGGTCTGCAGCAGCCCATGGCTCTTGAGGCCGGTGCGCCCGGCACGGCCGGTCACCTGCGACAAAAGCTGGAAGGTGCGCTCGGCCGCGCGCGGGTCGCCATTGGCAAGGCCGAGATCGGCATCGACGATGCCGACCAGTGTCATCAGTGGAAAATTATGCCCCTTGGCGACGAGCTGGGTGCCGATGACGATATCGGCCTCGCCCTTGGCGATCGCGTCCAGCTCCAGCCGCAGCCGCTTCACCCCGCCCATGATATCCGAGGAAAGAACGATCGTTCGCGCCTCCGGGAAATGCCGCTCCACCTCCTCGGCGATGCGCTCGACTCCCGGCCCGCAGGCGACGAGATGGTCGAGCGTACCGCATTCCGGGCACGCTTCCGGCGTGCGCTCGGCATGGCCGCATTGATGGCATTGCAGCTGCTTGCGGAAGCGATGCTCCACCAGCCAGCTCGAACATTGCGGGCACTGGAATCGGTGACCGCAGACCCGGCAGAGCGTCAGCGGCGCATAACCGCGCCGGTTGAGAAAGAGCAGTGCCTGTTCGCGCTTCTCCACCGTCTTGCCGATCGCCCGGATCAGCACCGGCGACAGGAAGCCGCCTCGCTCCGGCGCATGCCGGCGCATATCGATGAGATGCAGGTCCGGCAGCGCCGCATCGCCGAAACGCGTCGGCAGGTGAACGGTGCTGTAGCGGCCGCTCTGCCCGTTGACCTGGCTTTCGACCGACGGCGTCGCCGACACCAGAATGACGGGAAAATCGCCGATGCGGCCGCGCACGACGGCCATGTCGCGGGCATTGTAGAAGACGCGATCCTCCTGCTTGTAGGCGGGATCGTGTTCCTCGTCGACGATGATCAGACCGAGATCCTCGAAGGGCAGGAAGAGCGCCGAGCGGGCGCCCGCCACCACGCGCACTTCGCCGGTCACCGCCTGGCGCCAGACCTTTTCGCGCATGCGCGGCGCCAGATCGGAATGCCATTCGGCCGGCTTTGCCCCGAAACGATCCTGGAAGCGCTCCATGAAACTTGCCGTCAGCGCGATCTCCGGCAGCAGGATCAGCACCTGCTTGCCGCGCTTCAGCGTCTCGGCAATCGCCTCGAAATAGACCTCCGTCTTGCCGGAGCCGGTCACCCCGTCGATCAGCGACACCGAAAACTCGCCCTTGCGGACGTCGGAAACGATCTCCTCGGCCGCCTGCTTCTGGGGTCCTTCGAGACGGGCTGCGGCAAAATCCGGATCCGGCATCGCCACCACCGGCGGCGGCGGCAAAAATATCGTCTCGAAGATGCCGAGCGTGATCAGCCCATCGACGACGCTCGTCGAAACGCCCGCCGCATGCGCCAGGCCGCTGCGCGTCCAGGAAAAGCCGTCGGAGGCCGTGTCGAGCACCCGGGCGCGCGCCGGCGTCATCCGCTCCGGGTCGCCGCCGACGAACTTCAACCCCTCCACCATCGGTTCCGGCTCGAAGGCGTTCGGCGCCCGCAGCGCCATGCGCGCGACGAGGCCGGGCGGCGAGAGCGTATAGGTGGCCACCCAATCGATGAAATCCCGCATCTCTTTGGAAAGCGGCGGGCAATCGAAGACATGGCTGATCGGCCGGAGCTTCTTCGGATCGACGCCGTCCTCGCCGCCGTCCCAGACGACGCCGATCACCTGCCGCGGGCCGAGCGGCACCTGCACGACCGAGCCGGGCTCGACCGCCATGCCATCCGGCACCGAATAGGAATAGGGCTTTGGCGCCGGCATCGGCACCAGCACCGGAACCGTTCGGTTCGCGGGCGGTGCCTCGAAAAGCGCGCCAAAGAGATCGGACGAATCTGTGCTCATCGGGCGAGACCATGCCCGCAAATCGATGGAATTGGAACCGCAAAGACAGAGCGATGGGTTCCGGGGCGTCGCGACGATTTGACGACCGAAGCTCAGAGCGCCAGCTTCATCTGGCCAAGCGGTCGCCATCGCCGGAATAGGCTTCATTTGTCTCGCCGTTGCGCTGCCGCAAGCGGATGATCGCCGACGCGTCGCGAGGATTGGGCGGTAGCACCGCGTTCTTCAAGGCGATCGAATAGGCGTGTTTCGGATGTTCCAGCACGTCCCTGGCATCTCCGCTCTCCACCACCACACCCTTGCGCATGATCACCACGCGATCGGAAATGTAATAGGCGGTCGCAAGATCATGGGTGATGTAGACGATCGAGACGTTGAGAGAGTCGCGCAGATCGCGGAAGAGATTGACGATCGACATGCGAAGCGATGCGTCCACCATCGAGACGGGCTCATCGGCGACGATCAGCTTCGGCTCCGGTATCAGGGCGCGGGCGACGGCAATGCGCTGCAACTGACCGCCTGAAAGCTCATGCGAGAAACGACCTTTTATCTCCGCCATCGAAAGGCCGACGCGCTGAAGGGCAACGTCGGCAAGCGCCTCTTTCTCGGCGCGGCTCTTCGCGCCCTTGAAGCGATGGGCGGTGGCCAGCAGATACTCGTCGATCCGGGTCAGCGGATTGAAGGCCTCGAACGGATTTTGGAAGACCGGCTGGACCTTTGCCATGAAAGCCTCGCGGTCCCCGCGAGAATGCACCGACTTCACATCAGCGCCGTCGAAGCGGATGCTGCCCCGATCGGCCTTTTCATTACCGAGGATCATCTTTGCCAGCGTCGATTTGCCGGAACCGGATTCACCGACGATCGTGAATATCTCGGGCTTGTCGGCGGCAAGGGCGAAGCTGACATCGTTCACCGCCTTCATCTTTTCGCGCGAGAAGAAACCGCCGATCGGAAAGAGCTTGGTCACATGGTCGAGTTCGAGGAGGAAATGGCTGCTCATTGGATCTGGTACTCCCCGGCGCGGAAGCATGCGACCCGCCCGCCTGTGGCGCTCGGCAGCATGGCCGGCACTTCACGGGCGCATTTGTCGATCGCAATCGGACAGCGTGGATGGAACCGGCATCCTGAAGGCGGATCCGAAAGCGCCGGCGGCTTGCCTTTAAGGCTCTTTCGCGTCGAGACGTCGCCGATGCGCGGCAAGCTGCCGATCAGATGGACGGTATAGGGATGCTGGGGATTGTCGAAGATCGCCTGCGTCGGCCCCTCCTCCGCCAGCCGGCCCGCATACATGATGGCCAACCGGTCGGTGATGGCGGCATGCACGGACATATCGTGCGTCACGAAGATGACCGAGGACTGCATGCGCATCTGCACTTCCTTGATCAGCGCCAGCACGTCCTGCTGGACGAGCACGTCGAGCGCCGTCGTCGGCTCGTCGGCGATGATGAATTCCGGCTCGCAGACAGTTGCAAGGGCGATCGTCAGACGCTGGCGCATGCCGCCCGAAAGCTGGTGCGGAAAGGCATCGAGCACATGGGGATCGAGATGCAGCCGGGCAAGATGTGCTTCGACACGGGCGTGGAAGGCAGCGGGATCGAGGTTCATATGGCGGGAGGCGAAATCGGTGAAGGCGTGTTTGACCCTTCTGACCGGGTTCAGCACGTTCATCGAGCCCTGCATGATGTAGGAAAGGTGGCGCCAGCGTGCCGCCTTCATCTTGTCCGGTTCGGCATAGACATCGATAGGCCCGTCGGCAAAATTGAATTTCACCGTTCCGCCGACGACGCGCATCGGCGGGCGGATGGCGCCGGCCAAAGTCTTGATCAGCGATGTCTTGCCGCTCGAGGATTCGCCGGCAATGCCGTAGATCTCGTTTTTGCGGATGGTCAGGCTGATATCGTCGACGGCGCGGATCTCCCGCCGCACGCCGAAATAATCATTGACGTAGTAGCATTTCAGCCCATCGATCGTCAGGGCGTCCATGGCGTTTTCGGCAAGGGTCAACGGCCGCCTTCTCATCAGATTCTGCATCGCCTCAAGCTCCCATCCGGGCCAGGCGCGAACGCGGGTCGATATATTCGTTCACCGACATGGCGAGCATGAACAGGCCGAGGAACAGGATGACGACGAAGAGCATCGGGAAGGCGACCCACCACCATATGCCCGATACCATTGCGGAATGCGCATTGGCCCAGTAGATCATGCCGCCGATCGTCGGCCGGTTGATGTCGGAAAACCCAAGCACCGAGAGCGTCACCTCGAGGCCGATCGCCCAGATCAGGTTGTTCATCGTCGTGAAGAAGACGATCGGCATCACATAGGGCAGATGCTCGCGGATGAGGATCTGCCGTGTGCGCATGCCCGAGAAGACCGCGTGCCGGGTGAATTCCCGGTGGCGGAGAGACAGGGCGACGGAGCGGATCAGACGGCTGTCATGCGTCCATCCAAGCAGCGCTGCGGTGATCGCCAGCATGAACCACGTCATCTGGTCGCGAAGCACGAAAACCAGAAGCAGCAGGATCGGAATATTCGGCAGGGCGCCGAGCGTATCGTTGACCGCCATGATGATCTGGTCTGTCCGGCCGCCGATATAGCCCGAGATCAGCCCCACGGCGATGGCGATGATGCGGCTGACGAAAGCGACGATGATGCCGAAGAACAGCGTGTTGCGCATCGAGGCGGCGATCTGCCAGAAAACCTCCTGGCCGCGCGAGGTGGTGCCGAGCCAGAATTCGGCCGAAGGCGGCATGTCGGGCGCGACGACATAGATGGCGTTCTCGTCATAGGGCGAGAAGAACGATGCCACGATCAACGCCAGGATGAGGCAGATCAGGACGGTTCCGAGCAGGAACTCCTTGTTGTAGCGCAGCAGGTCTCTGAGGACTTTGAACATCATGGATTATCCCAGTTTCACGCGCGGATCGATCAGCGGATAGATGATGTCGATCACGAAAACCGCGGCGGCGACGGCGATGATGGCGATTGTGGTGACGCCGAGCACGAGGCTATAATCGCCGGAATAAATGCCGGAGATCAAAAGCTTGCCGATCCCGGGATAATTGAAGACGAACTCGACGATGACGGCGCCGCCGAAGACGTTGCCGAGACTGAGCGCCAGGCCGGTGACCTGCGGCAGCATGGCGTTGCGCGCGACATATTGTGAAAAGATGCTGCGCGAGCGCACGCCGCCGAGTTCAGCGTAAACGACATGATCGTCGGTGACGATGTTGGATACGAGCGAGCGCATCGAGATGAACCAGCCGCCGATGCCGACGAGCACGAGGGTCAGGGCCGGCAAGATGCCATGCTCGATCACCGAGCTGATGAAGGCCCAGTTGAAGCCGGGCGGGAGATTGACCTGTGCGCCGTCGCTGATCGGCAGGATAGGCCAGATGAAACCGAAGAGGATCACCAGGCTGAGGCCGATGATGTAGGTCGGGATCGGCTGTAGTGCCATGATGACGACACCGGCGACCTTCAGCAACCTACTGCTGTGGAAATAACCGGCAAGCGCGCCGAGGAAATTGCCGATGATCCAGGAAATGATCGTTGCGAGCGTCAGAAGCCCGACCGTCCAGGGAAGAGCCCGGCCGATCACGGTCATGACGGGGGTCGGGAAGGAAGAGAGCGATGGACCGAAATCGCCGGTCAGGACGCGGCCCCAGAAGGTGACGTACTGGTCCAGCAGCGGCCCGCCGGTGCCGTAGAGTTCACGCAGCGATTCGCGAAGGATCTCGACGGCCTGCGGATCGGTGGAGCCGAAGCTCGTCAGCAGCGACACGGTCTGCTCGATCGGATCGACCGGCGAAAAATGCGCGATCAGGAAGGCCAGCGTGATGCCGGTGAAGACCACGAAGAGAAATTGCAGAAAACGTTTTGCCGCATAGATCAGAAAGCCATTCATGACATCGACCCTTCAATAGCAGAACGGAAACAGCCGGCGGCCGGCTGTCTCCTTTATGGTGCCCCGATCAAGGCTTCGGCGCATCCGGGTTGGCCTTCAGCCCGACCACCATGTAGCGGATGTTCGACCAGTTCGGACCCGAGGCCGAATAGGGATTGTCCGCGCTTGGATAGTTGGTCCAATAGGTCGTATCGAGCGGCGCGAACTTGTTGTAGGCCATCAGCGGGATCATCGGCATTTCCTCGACGGCGAGCTTCAGGAAGTCCTGACCGAGCTTGGCGACATCCGGCGAATCGAATGCGATCGATCGGTTCTTCTCGATGAGCAGGTCGAGACGCGGATCCTGCCAGCGCTGCAGATTGCGCGGCGGCTGGATCTGCCCGAGCGGCTTGATGAACTCCGAATGATAGCTGTCGAGGAAGAAGGAGAGATCGGGATGACCGCCCCAGGTCTCGATGCTCCAGTAGATCGCCGTCTCGAAATCGCCTGTGCTGAGGCGTTGACCGTTGGTTGGGCCGGCGACATCGACCTTGGTCGCGATGCCCGCCTGCGTCCATTGCTGGGCAATCACCGTGCCGGCGCGGGCCAGTGTCGGAATGGCATCGCCTTCCACCTGCAGACGGATCGTAAAGGGCGTTCCGTCAGGCTTTACCCACTGGCGACCGCTCTTCTTGAAGCCTGCCTTCTGCAGCAGTTCGGTGGCGGCCTGAACGTCCTTCTTCCACCAGCCGAAGCCGAATGTACGCTGTAGTTTGGCCGGATCCGTCGGGATCTGATCGGCCCATTGGCTGCGCACCATATTGGCGATCTGCGCCGAGATGTTCGGATCGTAAGGCTTGATCTTGCGGGAACCGGTGTCGAGCTCGAAATTCGTCAGCCAGTCTTGCATCGGTGCGTAATAGTCGTCAGGGGCAGAACCCGTCGGCGGCGTGGCTAGGGCTGCGATATTGGCCGCACCGCGATAGGAGCCGAGCGCCACTTCGCGGATATCGATCAGCAGCGCGAGAGCCCAGCGAACATCCTTATTGTCGAAGGGCGCCTTCTTCGTATTGAAGAGAACGGAAGGCAGCGTCGGATCCGGATGCGCGAAAGGGAAACCCTTCAGCCACGAGGCCGTACTCTTGCTGTCACGCATGATCGAGAACATGCCCTCGGGCGCCATGTCGTTGATGACATCGAGATTGTGGTTGCGCTGTTCGATAACGCGGGCTTCCGGATTGCCGGCGGCGCGATAGACGACATATTTGACCTCGGGCGGCTGTTTCGCAGACAGGCCGATCGACGTGCGCTGCCAGTCGTCGCGCAGCCTCCAGATCGTCCAGTTGCCGCCCTTGTCATAGCTTTGCAGCTGATAGGGCCCGAGCGAGACCGGCGGGTTGTTGTTGAACGACAGCGGATCTGCAGCCTTCTCGAAGACATGCTTCGGCATGATCCAGGCGGCATTCCAGCGCACGGTGAAAAGCGTGTGGAAGCGCGAGTTCGGTTTCTTCAGATGGAAGACGACCGTTTGCGGATCCGGATTTTCCATGCTCGCGACATTGACGGTGAAGGGCGCGCTCCAGGCCATGCCGGGATGATCGATCTGCGTCTGCACGGTATAGACCACATCGTCGCTGGCGAATTCGACACCGTCGCTCCAGAAGATGCCCTTGCGCAGCTTCACCGTCATCTCGGTGAAATCGGCGTTGTAGCTCGGGGGCTCGCTGGCAAGGGCGTTCTGCCAGGCGTCCTTGCCGCCTTCGGGATTGATGAACCATAGCGTATCGGTGGTCAGCTGCTGCAGGCCGTTGAGGTTTGCCGCCGCCCCGCCCCCAGGAGCCCAGAGGTTGAACCAGTCGGCATTCTGCTGCGGCGTGCCTTGGATAATCAGCGTTTCATTGCGCGGTATGCCGGCAATGAAATCCTGCGCAAATGCCGGAAGGGCCATAAGAGACATTAGCGCGATGGCTGCATATCTACGGAACTTCATCGGATGTTCCTCCTCCTCAACTCGCCACGGCGAGCGCTTCCCGTAATCAATTGACGATGCGTCCAGCGAACCCCTGCCTGCGCGTGCCGCAGGGACACATGCACTCCTCGACGGCGGGCGAGCTCACGCCACAGTTATCGACAATTTTTCAAGAAACGGCAACCGATAATTTTGATGACTATAAAAAATAGCGCATTTTCAGGCATTTTTGACGCTCAACGATAAAGCATATTTTTATATTATTGACAAAGTGAGCATTTGGCTTAACTTTTGCGGCGAGCGCGGCGCCCTCCCAAGAGGCCGTACTTCATCACCAGACAGGTCGGCCGCTTTCGGGAGGGGCTTTGGCATGATCGTTCAAGAGGACACCACGATGAGCAGCCCTTATGACGTGACGATCTCCGTTCACGCCAACCGGCCGACCGGCAAATACGAACCCTTGTGGAACTGGTTCGGGTATGACGAGCCGAATTACACTTACTCCCCACACGGCAGGAAGCTGCTCAAGGAACTCACAGAACTCAGCCCCGAGCCGCCCCGCATCCGCGCGCACAATCTTCTGACCAGCGGCGACGGCCTGCCTGCCCTCAAATGGGGTTCGACCAATGCCTATACCGAGGATGCTGACGGCAATCCGGTCTACGACTGGACGATCATCGACAAGATCTTCGACACCTATGTCGAAGCCGGCAACATTCCGCTGATCCAGATCGGCTTCACACCGGAAGCTCTCTCCGATTTCGACGGTCCTTACCGTCACGAATGGGAGCCGGCCGATAAATACGCGACGATCACCACCGGCTGGACGGCTCCGCCGAAGGATCTGAAGAAATGGAGCGACCTGATCGAAGCATGGGCGCGCCATCTCGCCGAAAGATATGGCGAGGCCGTCGTTTCAAGCTGGCCGTGGGAAGTCTGGAACGAGCCGGACGGTCACTACTGGACCGGCACCATCCCGCAATTCTGCGAAATGTATGATGTCAGCGCCAAGGCTCTGAAGCGTGCCTTGCCGAATGCCCGTGTCGGCGGACCGCATACCTGTGGCGCCTTTGCCAACGAAAAGGCCCAGACCTTCCTGCGTGCCTTCCTCAAGCATGTCGTCGAGAACAAGTCGTCAATCGATTTCCTCGCTTTCCACGCCAAGGGCAATCCGGTGATCTATGAGGGTCACGTTCGGATGGGCCTGCACAAACAGCTCCGTGACATCGAGACAAACCTTGCCATCATCAATGAATTTCCGGAACTCCGGCACCTGCCCGTGGTAATCGGCGAATCCGATCCGGAAGGCTGCGCGGCCTGTTCCGCACGCGTCCATCCCCAGAACGGCTATCGCAATGGTCCGCTCTACGGCGTCTATGTCGTCGAGAGTATGATCCGCACCTATGAGCTTGCAAGACGCGCCAACATCCATATCGAAGGGGCGGTCACCTGGGCCTTCCTCTTCGACGACCAGCCCTATTTCGACGGTTTCCGCGATCTTGCGACCAACGGCGTCGACAAGGCCGTTCTCAATGGCTTCCGCATGCTCGGCAAACTCGGCGGCGAGTGGCTGGAATCGGAAAGCGATTATCGCCGCGACATCGAGGATATCATGAACCACGGCGTGCGCGGCAAGCCCGATGTCAATGTCGTGGCGACCCGCGACGATAAGGGCGTTTCCATTCTGCTCTGGCATTATCACGACGATGATGAAGCCGGGCCGTCCGCTGACATTTCGGTCAATCTCGACGGCTGGGGCGACAAGTCCGCGTCACTCAGGCATTTCAGAATGGACGAGGAACATTCCAACGCCTTCGGCGTCTGGACGGCGATGGGCAAGCCGCAGAATCCGACCGGCGAAGGTTATGCCAGGCTGGAAGCGTCGGGAAAGCTCGCCGAGATCGACGAGGCATCGGCCAAGGTTGATGGCGGCAAGATCGTCCTCAAGGTCTCCCTACCGCGTCAAGGCGTGTCTCTGTTGCGCCTCGATTGGTGAGCCGGCAGGCGAAGGGAGCGCAATCGAACGATGCGCTCCCCTTCAAACGGCTAGCCGCGTCAATGATCGCTGACATAGGCGAGATAACGTTTCTTGCTGGGCTGCAGATGGTCGACACAGAGCTGGGCGAGAACCCAGTTGTCAGTGCCGCGCAGCATCTCGATCATCAGCCGGTGATGCTCATGCGAGATGCGTAGCGACTCCTTGCTCGACATCGAATTGGCGCGCACCGGCAGGCTGAGACGCATATAAAGCTCGATCGATTGCACGAGATGCGCATTGCCGCAGGCGCCGAAAAGCGTCAGGTGGAATTTGTCGTTGGCCTCGTGCACGCCTCTGAGATAACCGGATTCGACGTGACGGCCATGCTCCTCGTGCAGCGCCAGCAGTTCCTCGATCAACGCTTCAGGTGCCGGCAGCTTTATCCACAGCGCAGCCTGCCGTTGCAGCAACTCACGGACATCGTAGATTTCCTGAACCTGGCGAGCAGTCAGCGAGCGGACGGTCGCCCCTTTGTTGCGCTCCCGAACCACGATACCCATCGTCTCGAGCTGCACGATCGCCTGGCGGGCGAAATGGCGCGTGACGTGAAAGCGGGCTAGAAGCGCGTCTTCGGTCAGACGGGTCCCGGGCGCAAGCCGGCCGAAAATAATGTCCTCCTCCAGCGCGCGGGCAATGCTTAGATCATCATGCTCGATGCCGTCTTCGCGGCTTTCGTTGAGCGTCTGCAATGTCATCTCCTCTGACGGGCGCGCGCCATGTTACCGTGGATTGCGTTCCGGGTCGAACCGGCTCAAGCGATAGATATCCTCGACAAGAGCAAGCGTCTTCATGTTATCGCCCGGCGATGTTTCCATCGCGACCTTTCCATCGAGACTGTCGAGGAAATGCGCAATGGTCGCGTCATAAGCGCCTTGGTAGGTCTCGTCGAGATCGAAGCTCTCCCGGCGCTGCTCCGCACCCTGCGCTAAGAGCAGATTGCCTTGGAGTTCGAGCGTGCCGCGCGTTCCGAAGATGCGTAAGTGATCACGCGGCACCGGCGGAGCGCCATGCGCGGCGAGATTGGCGTTGACGGTGACAAGAATGCCGTCGCCCAGCCGGCGCAGGACGACGCATGCCACATCCTCCGCGACGATATCGCGATTGCTCCTCTCAAGCCGCGCACCGACCACCTCCATCTCGCCCAGAAGATATCTCAGCGTATCGAGATGATGAATCATGACCTCCATGACCAGCAGCCGCTCCTGCGTCCGGAAGAAGGGTTGGCGCACCAGCGCCGGCCTTCGCCCCTCTGCATCCGCTAGCATGCCGCTGGACAGGAATTCGAACTGCGCCTGACGGACATCGCCTGCAAGTCCTTCGTCGAGCCATGCCTTCAGCCGCCGATAATAGGCGCGGAACCGCCAGTTCTCGTGGATCATCAGCCTGCCCTTGCCGGAAAGCTCTGCCAGCAGGTGAACAGCCTCGTCGTAGGAAGAGGCGAGCGGCTTCTGGCAGATAATATCGAGCCCCCTTGCCGCCGCCAGCCGGACCAGTTCGGCGTGAAACTCCCGCGGCGCGCAGATATCGACGGCATCGAGCTGCTCGGCTTCCAGCATCGCCTCAGCGCCCGCATAGTTGCGCGCGACCTCGAAGGCGGCCAGCCGGGCCTCGATCGTGCTCCGCGACGGGTCGGCGATCGCCACGACCTCGGCGCGATGCAATTGCCGCCTCCATGCCGATAGATGGTAGGCGCTGACCCAGCCGGCGCCGACCATTCCGATACGCCGTCGTCTCGTCCCCGTCATGGCGCTTCCCTCTGCTTCAAGTTCATTTTATCAATAATCTATCCGGCTTCTTCATGAAAGCCAATCATCGACTCATCAAAATAAGGCGACGATCGATCGATATTTCCTTGGAAACTTATGGGTATCGCTGAAGATATCCAAAAATACGATATGGTGACGCCATCTTATTTATTGACAATCCTCCATATCCCACTACGCTGACAGCACATTGGCCATGGTCAAGTTGGCGAGGGAGGAACAGGTTTGTCGAACGGTCTTCGTCGCAAGCTGACGAGTTATGGCGATCAGGGATTCTCCCTTTTCCTGCGCAAGGCATTCATCAAGGCCATGGGCTATTCTGACGATGCACTCGACCGTCCCATCGTCGGCATCGCCAATACTTACAGCGATTTCAATCCCTGTCACGGCAATGTGCCGCAACTCATCGAGGCCACCAAACGCGGCGTTATGCTGGCGGGCGCGATGCCCATGGCGTTTCCGACCATCTCGATCCACGAGAGCTTTGCCTCGCCGACCTCGATGTATCTGCGCAATCTGATGGCGATGGAAACGGAAGAGATGATCCGCGCCCAGCCGATGGATGCCGTCGTGCTGATTGGTGGCTGCGACAAGACCTTGCCGGCCCAGATCATGGCGGCTGCCAGCAGCGAGATACCGGCGATCTTCCTGCCGACCGGTCCGATGGCCGTCGGCCACCACAGGGGCGAACGGCTTGGTGCCTGCACGGATTGCCGCCGTTTCTGGGGGCGCTTCCGCGCCGGAGAGATCGACGAGGCCGAGATCACCGAGGTCAATAACAAGCTGGCCAGCTCGATCGGCACCTGCACGGTGATGGGCACGGCGAGCACCATGGCGAACCTGACCGAAGTCATGGGTCTCTGCCTTCCCCGCGCCGGTTCGGCACCCGCCGTCGAATCCGAACGCGTCCGCCTTGCCGAGGAGACCGGCCGTGTCGCCGCACGGCTCGCCGTGGATGAGGCCGCCCCGACGGTGCGCGAGATCCTGACGCCACAGGCGATCCGCAACGGCCTCGTGGCGTTGCAGGCGATGGGCGGCTCGACCAATGCCGTCGTGCATCTTGCCGCAATCACCGGCCGCCTCGGCCGTCGCCTCGACATGGCCGAACTCGACCGGCTGGGCCGGAGCATACCCCTGCTCGTCGACTTGCAGCCGTCCGGCCAGCATTATATGGAGCAGTTTCACGAGGCGGGCGGCGTCCCGGCGCTGTTGAAGGCGGTGCGTCATGAAATCGATGGCAGCGCCCCGACGGTCTACGGCAGGACGATCGGCGAGATTATCGACAACGTCGTCGACGAGCCGGGCCAGACGATCATCCGCACCGTCGAGAAACCGTTAAAGCCGATCGGCACGATCGCCGTCCTGCACGGCAATCTTGCGCCGCGCGGCGCCGTCATCAAACAATCCGCCGCCTCCAAGGATCTTCTCCAACATATTGGCCGCGCCGTCGTTTTTGATTCCGTCGAGGATATGACGCTGCGCATCGACAGCGACGATCTCGACGTCAAGGCCGACGATGTTCTGGTCCTGCGCAATGCCGGGCCGAAAGGCGCGCCCGGCATGCCGGAAGCCGGCTATCTACCCATTCCCCGCAAACTCGCCCGGCAGGGCGTGAAGGACATGGTGCGGATTTCCGATGCCCGGATGAGCGGCACGGCTTTCGGTACGATCATCCTCCACATCGCGCCTGAAGCCGCCGATGGCGGCCCGCTGGCGATCGTCCGTACCGGCGATCGCATTCGCCTCGATGTCGAGGGCCGGCGCATCGACATCGATATCGACGAGGCGGAATTCGATCGCCGCATGCTGGAGATCATCGACCGACCCTCCCCTGCCCCGTTGCGCGGCTATGCAAAACTTTATCAGGAACGCGTGCTCCAGGCTGACGAAGGCGCCGATTTCGATTTCCTGCAAAGCGACGAGCTCGACGCATGATGAGTACCGCTGATATAGAGGCCCCGCTTTGCCTGCCCCGCCGGCAACTGGCGCGCTTGCCGCGGCCGGCACTGCCGCAAGGCACGGTCGATACGCATTTCCACGTCTTTCGCGCCGACGCTCCGCTCAACACCCCGCGCAGCTATACGCCTGACATCGCGACGATTGCCGACTGGATCGAATTCTCAGAAAGCCTTGGCATCGCCAAGGGCGTATTGGTACAGCCAAGCGTCTATGGCCTCGACAATAGCGTGCTGCTGGAAGCGCTCGCCGCCTTTCCGGGCCGTTTGCGCGGCATCGTCGTCATTGATCCCGAAACTGGAGAGACCGAGATCGAGCGGCTCCACCGGCACGGCGTGCGCGGAGTGCGGATCAACACACGCAACAAGGGCGGCCTTCCCTTGGCTACCGCCAGGACACTGGCGGAAAGGATTGCGCCTTTCGGCTGGTCGCTGCAACTGCAGATCAATCCCGAACAGCTTCCCGATCTTCCGGCAACATTATCCGGCATCCGCCTGCCCATCGTTGTCGATCATCTCGGCTTCATTCCGCTTGCCACAGAGACGAGACCACGGCATGTCGATGCGCTGAAAAGGCTGATGGACGCGGCTGATGCCTATGTCAAAGTGACCGCGCCCTATCGGTTGACGAAGGAGACGAACGACCAAGGCTTCGCCGAGGTCACCCGCACGCTTGCCGCGAGCCATGGGGAGAGGCTGCTCTGGGGCAGCGATTGGCCGCACACCGAATTATGGGATGGCATGCCCGATGACGCCGAGTTGATCGAGGCCATGCAGGCCGCCATCGACGATCCCACGGCTGCCGAAAAGATTTTTGTTCGAAATGCCGAAGTGCTGTTCTTCGGCCGCTGAATGGGAGACCACGAATGGCCAGACTGACCGAAGATGCCAAGGGCGTCTATGTGATCGCCGTAACCCCCTTCACCGATGATGGCTCTCTCGATCTCGCCAGCATCGACAGCATGGTCGATTTCTACGAAGGCGCCGGCGTCACCGGGCTGACGGTGCTTGGTCAGCTCGGCGAGGCCCCGAAATTGACCGCCGAGGAATCGAGGGCCGTGGTCGAACGGGTGCTGAAGCGCCTTGACGGGCGCCTTCCCGTCGTTGTCGGCGTCTCGGCGCCGGGACTTGCGCCGATGCGCGAACTCGCCGAAGCCGTCATGGGGGCGGGTGCTGCCGGCGTCATGGTCGCGCCGCCCTGGACCGTCAAGACTGACGATCAGGCTTTCGCCTTCTACCAGTCGGTCGGCGAAACCCTTGGCGATACGCCCTTCGTGCTGCAGGATTATCCGCTCACCACCAATGTGACGATCGCGCCCAAGGTCATCGAGCGCATCGTCAACGAGGTGCCGAATTGCGTCATGCTCAAGCACGAGGATTGGCCGGGTCTTTCGAAAATATCAGCGCTTCGCGCTGCCAGCGACAGGGGCGCCATGCGGCGCATATCCATCCTTTGCGGCAATGGCGGGCTTTTCCTGCCCGAAGAGATGGGCCGCGGCGCCGATGGCGCCATGACCGGCTTTTGTTATCCGGAGATGATGGTCGGCGTCGTCGAGGCCTATGCGGCCGGAAATCCCGATCGCGCCCATGCGATCTTCGATGCCTATCTGCCGCTCGCCCGCTATGAACAGCAGCAGGGCATCGGCCTTGCCTCGCGCAAATACGTGCTCGCCAAGCGCGGCGTGATCAGGTCCGCCGCCCTGCGCAAGCCGGGCGCCGGGCTGTCGGCGCTCGATATTGCCGATGTCGAGCGGCTGCTGGCGCGCCAGGCCATCCGCCTCAACGAGATCGGGGCGTGAAGCTCGACCCATGCAGATCGAAACGATGTGTGTGTCCGCACTGCCCGTTGGCCTGAAATCCGAGCGACTCCCAGAATTTCGCCGCGCCATCGTTTCCCGCATGAACGGTGACGATGCAGCAGCACGACCGCGCATGGTCGAGCAGTGCCAGGGCAAGCATCCGGCCGATGCCGCGCCCGCGCATTGCGGGACTGATATAGAAACGCCGCATCCGCAACGCCCCTGACATGGCCGCTTCGACGGTCATGCCCCCGACGCCGGCAAGCACCGCATCGACATAAGCGCCGAGCAGCCTTTCGCCGTTACCCTCGAACCTGACATCGCCGGCCGACCATTCGTCGATAAGGCGGGTGATATGGCGATAACCTTCCTGCCGGGCCTCGCTTTCGAGATCTGCGATCTGCTGCGGCAATCGATCGCGGATCATGCGGATATCGATTGTCATGGTGGTGCGCGAATCTAGGCTGCAGGGACCGGAATCTCGCGGCGCACTGCCGCATCCGGCAGGCCGACCGGAGCGAAGGTCGCATCACCATCGACCGCCATGTCACGCACCGTATGTTTCTCCAGCGCTTTCGTCACCTCGGTGAGGTCGCCGTCCAGATGTTCGGCCGGGATGAGATTGCCGATCACGAAATCGAAGCGATCGCCGCGTTTGTTCAGCAGCTCGTGAAACACCGTCATGTCGCGAAGCTCGGTCGACCATTTCGCCAGCCAGTAGAACAGGCCGGAATTGCGCGCCGTCATATGGACGGGAAGGATCGGCAGATTGTATTTGCGCGCCAGTCCGACGGCCGAGGTCTTCCATGGGCGTTCGTTCAGCCGGCCGTTCGCCCAATAGGCGATGCGGCCTGAGGGAAAGAGCACGGTCGCCTTGCCCTCCTTCACCGCATGGTTCGTCAGTTGCAGCGTCTCGCGCGCCTTCAGCTTGCTCTTGTGCTCCTCCCGCCATTCGACGGGAATGATCATCTCGGCAAAGCGCGGATTGACGCGGATGGCATCGCGATTGGCAAAGAACATCATATCAGGCCGGCGTGCTTTCAGGAGATCGAACACGGCAACACCGTCGGCGATGCCGGTCGGATGGTTGCTGACGAGGATGAAGCCGCCGGTTTCCGGAATGCGTTCGCCATTGACGATGCCGATGTCGAGTTTCAGCACGTCGCTCAGATATTCGAACGACTGGAAGCCCGGCATTTTCGCAACCGCATTGGCGAATTCGAGCGCCTTGTTGTAGCGCAGCAGCGTGTAGAGGAACGGTCGCATCACCGGCCAGAGTGGATTTTTGACGATCCTCTGGCCGCGTTCGGCAATCAGCGTGTCGACGATATGACCGGGCTTTCCCTGTGAAACGAGAGCGATCGCTTCCGCGAGCTGTCCGAAAGCCGTCATGGAATCGCGCCGTGCCATGAAAGATCCTGTCTATGGGGTATAAGCTATCGCAGTACAATATGATCGAAGGATGACAAAGGCTTGGCCGGCATTAGCAATTCCATAACCGTTCCTGCTTCAAATTGGCGGACTTGAAGGCAAATTCAAGGCTCGCGACGTGAACGAACTGCTTGTTATCGCCGATCCGCGCCTGATGGCGGAGCGGGCCGCATGGCTCGAAAACCTCGCCCGCGAGCGCCGTCTTTCCGAGCACACGCTGGACGCTTACGAACGCGACACCCGCCAGTTTCTGACCTTTCTGACCGGCCACCTCGCCGGACCGGCGACGCTTGGCGACATCAGGGAATTGCGCCCCGCCGATTTCCGCGCCTTCCTGGCCGCCCGACGCAAGCAGGGTTCCGGCGCCCGATCGCTCGGCCGCAATCTCGCCGGCCTTCGCTCGCTGCTGCGCCATCTCGAAAAGAAGGGCCTGGTCAATGCCGCCGGTGCTGCCGCGATACGCTCGCCGAAACAGCCGAAATCATTGCCCAAGCCACTCTCGGATACCCAGGCGATCACCGTCGTCAGCGACGAAGCCCAGCTCCATGACGAACCCTGGATCGCCGCGCGCGATGCGGCTGTGATGACGCTGCTCTACGGCTGCGGCCTGCGCATCTCCGAAGCGCTGGATCTCGTTCCCGCCGACCTGCAGAAGGGCGCGACGACACTGCGCATCACCGGCAAGGGCAACAAGACGCGGCTGGTGCCGCTGCTGCCCGTGGTCTTCGACGCGGTCGAGAAATATCGCGCGCTCTGCCCATATCACCTCGAAAGTAGCGAACCGCTGTTTCGCGGCGCCCGCGGCGGCAGGCTGCAGCCGGCGATCATTCAGCGGACCATGCAGAAGATGCGCAGCGCCTTCGGCCTGCCGGAGACGGCGACACCGCATGCGTTGCGCCATTCCTTTGCCACCCACCTGCTTGCCGGCGGCGGCGATCTGCGCACCATTCAGGAACTGCTCGGCCATGCCAGCCTTTCCACAACGCAGGTCTATACCGGCGTCGATGCGTCGCGGCTGCTCGAGGTGTATGATCGGGCGCATCCGCGCGCGTAACTTTTCGTTCGCAACTTTTCGTTAACGCATTCTCTTAAAGGAATATGCGCAAGCCGGGCGTAGAGCATGAAGCCACCAGAGCATGTGACGGAACACCCATCATGACGACATCAATCGGCCGCCGGACGTCTTACCTCGCAGTGCCGGCTCATCTGTTGCTCTGGCTGATTGCAGCCTTTCACATGCTGCTTCTTGCCGCGCTGTTTGTCGCTTTCCTGGCTGCAAGGCCGGCGGCGGCCGAAGAGGCGGCCTGCGCCGGCCGCAACCTGATGGTCGAGCTGCAGCAGAACGATCCCGCCCGCTACGCCGAGGCGCTGAAGGAAGCCGACGCCACGCCGAATGGCAAGGGCATTTTCTGGAAGATCGAAAAGCCGGGACTGGCACCCTCGTGGCTGCTCGGCAGCATGCATGTCACCGATCCGCGCGTGCTGGCTCTGCCGCCCCGCGCCCAGGCCGCCCATGACGCCGCCGGCACGATCATCATCGAATCCGACGAGATCCTCGACGAGCGGAAGGCAACCGCAGCCCTGCTCGCAAAGCCTGAATTGACGATGTTTACCGATGGCACGACGATCGACAAGCTGCTTTCTCCCGAAGATTACAAGCGCCTTGAAGCCGGGCTGAAGCAGCGCGGCATTCCGCTCGGTGCCGTTTCCCGCATGCGGCCCTGGATGATTTCGAGCGCCGTCGCCCTGCCGGCCTGCGAAATCGCCCGCAAGGCGAAAGGCGTGCAGTTCCTCGACCAGAAGATCGCCACCGACGCCGTTGCTCAGGGCAAACAGGTCAAGGGGCTGGAAACCCTTGCCGAGCAGATCCAGGCCATGGCCGATCTGCCGATCGAATTCCATCTGAAGTCGCTGATCGAGACGTTGGAACTCGGCGACAAGATGAGCGATGTCGTCGAGACGATGACCGACCTCTACCTCTCCGGCGACATCGGCCTGACGATGCCGATGTTGAAAACGGTAACACCGGAAGACAAAGGCGAAACCAACGATTATGCGGCCTTCGAGCAGCGCGTCATCCTCGACCGCAACAAGGTGATGGCCGAGCGCGCCGCTCCCATCCTCGACGGCGGCAACGTCTTCATGGCCGTCGGCGCCCTGCACCTGCCCGGCAAGGACGGCGTCATCGAACTGCTGCGCCAGCAAGGCTTTACCGTCACCGCGATAAACTGAACCCGCCGACGGTCAGCCGAGCGTCATGCGGCGCAGCACGTTGCTTTTCCAATAGAACTGATGGACGAGGGCGCCGGCGACATGCGCCACGATCAGCGCCCAGAGAATAACCTTCATGATATCCGCGTGGAACGAACCGGCGGGAACGATGCCGAAGTAGTAGGCGGCGATGCCAGAAAGCGGCATCGCGAAGATCAGGATGTAGAGGCCGGCATGGGCAAGCCTGGCGGCAAGACGGAAGATCGCCGGCTCCTGCGCGACCTCGGCCGGCACGCCCTTGCTAAAACGCAGTCCCAGCCTGAGAACGGCAAGCAGCAGGATGGCGATGCCGACATAGGCGTGGATATTCGCCGACGAAATCTGTTCCGGCGTCGGCACCTCGCCTCTGCGTATCAGCCGACGCCAGGTATTCATGCCATCGGGAAACAGCAGGTTGAAGAAAATCAGCAGCGCGATCGCCCAGTGAAGAAAACGCTGGCTCAGGCTGTAACCCGCAATGGACGGCTGCTCCATTTTTCCTCACCTTCGTCCGATATTTGAATTCTGCAATGCGCAACAATTAAAACAGCCGCCTGCCTCACGGCAAGCGGCTGCATGCTTTGTTACGAATATGTAAGATTACATATGGATCGGCTTGAAGAAGGTCGCGAGCGCAGCCTCCTTGACCGCTTCCGACATTGTGGGATGCGCGTGGCAGGTCCGGCCGAGATCTTCCGACGAACCGCCGAACTCCATCAGCACGGCAATCTCGTGGATCATCTCGCCGGCGCCGAAGCCGACGATATGGCCGCCGAGCACCCGGTCGGTTTCCTTGTCGGCAAGGATCTTGACGAAGCCGTCGGTTGCCAGCATCGCGCGGGCGCGCCCGTTCGCAGTGAAGGGGAACTTGCCGACCTTATAGGCGACGCCTGCCGCTTTCAGCTCTTCCTCGGTCTTGCCGACGGAAGCGATTTCCGGCTGGGTGTAGACGACGCTCGGAATGACCTCGTAGTTCACATGGCCATGTTGCCCGGCGAGGATTTCGGCAAGCGCCACGCCCTCGTCTTCCGCCTTGTGCGCGAGCATCGGACCCTTGACCACATCGCCGATCGCATAGATGCCGTCGATATTGGTCTTGAAGTGACCGTCGATCTCCACGCGGCCGCGATTGTCGAGCACGACACCGGCCTCTTCCAGCCCGAGACCCGCCGTATAGGGCTTGCGGCCGGTGGCGATCAGCACGACTTCGGCGTCGAGTGTCACCTTGTCGCCGCCCTTGACCGGCTCGAACGTGACCTTGGCGCCCTTGTCGCCCTTTTCGACGCCGGTGACCTTGGCGCTGAGATTGAAATCGATGCCCTGCTTGGCGAGCATGCGCTGGAACTGCTTGGAGACTTCGCCGTCCATGCCGCCGAGGATGGTGTCGAGATATTCGACCACCGTCACCTTGGCGCCGAGGCGCGACCAGACCGAACCGAGCTCGAGGCCGATGACGCCGCCGCCGACGACGATCAGCGTTTCCGGCACCTTCTCCAGCGCGATGCCGCCGGTGGACGAGATGATGGTCTTTTCATCGATCTCGACCTGCACACCGGGAATGCCGGCGACGTCCGAGCCAGTGGCGATGACGATGTTCTTACCCTCGATCTCCTGCACCTTGCCGTCGTCGGCGGTGACGGAAACCTTGCCGGCCGAAACGACCTTGCCGGTGCCCTGGAAGGCATCGATCTTGTTCTTCTTGAAGAGGAAGGCGACGCCGTCGACATTCGCCTTCACCGTCGCATCCTTGTGGGCCATCATATTGCCGAGGTTGAGCGTCGGCGCCGAGACGTCGATGCCGAGAGCGCCCATCCCGTGGCCGGCTTGATGGAACATTTCGGAGGCATGCAGCAGCGCCTTCGACGGAATGCAGCCGACGTTCAGGCAGGTGCCGCCATAGGTCGCCCGCTTTTCGACGACGGCGACCTTGAGGCCGAGCTGGGCTGCCTTCACAGCGCAGACATAGCCGCCCGGGCCGGTTCCGATAATGATCACATCGTAGGACATTGTTTCTTTCCCTTTGGATTTTTCGTTTAATCGGCCGCGCGCGACGTCAGGCCGAGGAATTCGAGAATATGCTGCATGCTGTTTTCACCCTGTCGCTCTAACGGCCGCCGCTCACATTGAGGATCGCGCCGGTGATATAGGAAGCCGAAGGTGACAGAAGATAGAGGATCGCATCGGCCACCTCCTCGGGCGTGCCCGCCCGCTGCATCGGGATCGACGGCGCCAGCTCGCGCGGGCGATCCGGCAAACCGCCGGAAGCATGGAGGTCGGTTTCGATGACACCCGGCCTTATGGCATTCACGCGGACGCCCTCGGCGGCAACCTCGCGCGCCAGCCCGACGGTGAACGTGTCGATCGCCGCTTTCGAGGCGGCATAATCGACATACTGCGTCGCCGAACCGAGCACCGCCGCCATCGACGAGATATTGACGATCGCGCCGCCCTGGCCGCCATGCCGGCTCGACATGCGGCGTATCGCTTCTGCGGCGCAGAGGATGGAGCCGGTCACATTGACGCGCAGCATGCGCTCGATCCGCTCCACCGACATCTCGTCGACCCGCTGGGGATAGTCGACGATGCCGGCATTGTTGACGAGCCCGTCGAGGCGGCCGAAATGCCGGTCGACCGCCGCAAATATCGAGACGATATCCGCTGCCTTGCCGACGTCCCCCAGGATCGCCACGGCCTCGCCGCCGGCCCCCGTGATCGAAGCCACGACGGCATCCGCGGCTTGACGGTTGGCGGCGTAATTCACCGCGACACGCCAGCCCTGGCGCGCGGCGAGCCGTGCGGCGGCGGCACCGATACCCCGGCTTCCGCCGGTAATGAGAACAACGGGGGCATCGCTCATGTCGCACACTCCTTGAAAATCAGCACGTCCCAGGGGGCTACCATAGCCTTGCCCTCGCCCCAGGCGCTGGATTCGCGAATGGCGGGACCAAGGCCGGGGAGAACGACCTTTTCGGCCGCCGCGGCGCCCTCGGGCTGCAGATTGTCCATCTCGCCCTCGGCATCCATGCCATAGACGGCGCCCTGCCAGACCGTGCAGGCATTAAGATCGGCGCCGGTCGCATCACCCTCTGGGCAGTTGAACATCAGGATGCCGATGGCCCGCACCGGATCATCCGATGGCATGACATAACCTTCCATCACGACTGACGTCTTGAGCGCGCTGATCTTGAATTGGTTGCTGGCGGCAGCCGACGGAGAATTCAGCGGCGCAAAGCGCAATTCATAGGCGCCGTCGCGATCGACGTAGACGGCTCGTTCCTGCTTGCAGGCGGCAGCAAAGGCGGACACCGGAGCGGCGAAAAACACTGCGGCTGCGATTGCAGCCACGCCTTTCCCCGCCGTGATCCCGATCTTTCCGCTCATTGCAGCTTTGGCTCCTTCCGCCCGTCGGCATTCTCGACAACGCTGAAATCCGTCAGCAGCACCAGCGCGCGACCGTCCTTGTCGAGGCCCCAAAAGACAGGATAAAAACCGTCGCCCCAGCCGCTCCAGAACACCGCAACATTGCCCTTCTTGCCGGCAACCGGCCGATGCAGCGCATAGGCGCCCTTGTTGGCATCGAGGTCCGAGGCCAGCACGTCGTCGTAATAATTGACGTCGGCATCGGTTTTTTGCGCCTGCGCCTGCGCTTCGCGCTCTCCGATCAGATCAAGCGTATCGGCATCCATGTAGCAGCCGAGGCCGGCATCGACGGGATAGCCGAAAATCTCTCCGTCCTTCAGCGTCGCCGGATCCTGCCCGGCCAGGACCGCAAGCTCCCAATGATCCGGCTTGCCCTCGGCAAACCGCATGCTGGCGGCAGCGATGCGCCCGAACGCCTGGTAGAGCGTCACCGGATATTCGCCCGGTGCAACCGTTCTGGCGAGCGCCGGACGATCGGGCTGGGCGAGCGGATCGGCCGCGACGATGCGCCCCGACGTCAATTCGACATTGCCCATATGGATCACGCCGATCGATCGGCCGGAGAGTTCGGCATCGGTGAGCGCCACCAGGTCGAAATTGCTGCTTGCCTTGCTGATGTCCCAGCCGGCGGCCGATGCGGAGACCGGGACATGCGAGGCGGCAGCGCAAAGAAGAAGGCGCGCCGCTCGCATGATCCGGTTCCGCATCGAAAGCGCTCCCTTAGAGATCGAGAACCAGACGTTCCGGATCTTCCAGGCTTTCCTTGACGCGCACGAGGAAGGTAACCGCTTCCTTGCCGTCGACGATGCGGTGATCGTAGGACAGCGCCAGATACATCATCGGGCGGATGACCACCTGGCCGCCGATCGCCACCGGCCGCTCCTGGATCTTGTGCATGCCGAGAATGCCGGACTGCGGCGCGTTGAGGATCGGCGAAGACATGAGCGAGCCGTAGACGCCGCCATTGGTGATGGTGAAGGTGCCGCCCTGCATGTCGGCCATGGAGAGCGAGCCATCACGGGCTGCCTTGGCAAGACGCCCGAGTTCCTTCTCGATTTCGGCGATCGACATCTGGTCGGCGTCGCGGATGACAGGAACGACGAGGCCCTTGTCCGTGCCGACGGCCATGCCGACATGGCAATAGTTCTTGTAGATGACGTCGGTGCCGTCGATCTCGGCATTAACAGCCGGCAGTTCCTTCAGCGCATGCGTCACCGCTTTGGTGAAGAAGCCCATGAAGCCGAGCTTGACGCCGTGCTTCTTCTCGAAAATGTCCTTGTACTTGTTGCGCAGATCCATGACCGCCTTCATGTCCACCTCATTGTAGGTGGTGAGCATGGCGGCAGTGTTCTGCGCGTCCTTGAGGCGCTTGGCGATCGTCTGGCGCAGGCGCGTCATCTTCACGCGTTCTTCGCGCGAGGCATCCTCGACCGTCGACGGGCCGCGTGCAGCAGCAGGGGCGGCGGGTGCGGCCGCCGGAGCGGAAATGCCCTTGGCGACGGCGGCGATGACATCGCCCTTCAGCACCTGGCCGCGCTTGCCGCTGCCGTCGACCTGGTCGGCGGAAAGATTGTTTTCAGCCAGCATCTTCGAAGCCGCCGGGGCCGGCGGCATGGTGGAGACGGAGGCGCTTGCCGACGATGCCGCCGCAGCGGCAACCGGTGCCGGCTGAGCGGGAGCAGCCGGGGCCGGCTGGGCAGGCGCGGCGGCCGGTGCAGCAGCAGCCGGCGCGGCAGCAGCGGCAGCGCCTTCGGCGATCTGGCCGAGCAGTGCGCCGAGACCGACGGTTTCGCCGGCGGCAGCGACGATTTCCGAAAGCGTGCCGGAGGCAGGTGCCGGAACTTCGATGGTCACCTTGTCGGTTTCAAGCTCGAGAATCGGCTCGTCGGCCTTGATGGCGTCGCCGACCTTCTTGAACCAGGTGCCGACGGTTGCCTCGCTGACGGATTCACCGAGAGTTGGAACGCGGATTTCTGTGGCCATTGTTCAGATCCTGATTTCGTGTGTTTTCGTTTATGCGTTTCAGACGGCGGGTGGCCGCGAGATGATCGAGGGCATCGGCAGGATATCGAAACGGAAACCGAAACCGGAAGCGATGATCGGATCGCCGTCGGCGAGGGCCTGTGCCGCCGCCTGATCCTCGACTTCGACGATTGCCATGCCCCAGGCGCCTTCACCCTCGAAGACGGGGCCGACTATAACAGCCGATCCCGCAAGGGCGTGCCGATGCCAGTATTCGACATGGCGTTTCATCGCCGCCATTTCCTCCCCGGTCCCGTCATGCGGGAAAGTGGGGCGCGGCGGCAGCAGTCTCAGAAAGAAATAAGCCATTGCGCCCCCCTAATTTTAGCCGCCCAATGCATCCTCGAGGAATGCGGCGAGCTGCGACAGATGCTTGGACATCAGGCCCGTCGCCGGCGAGGCGGCGGCCGGACGGCCGGTATAACGAACGCGCTGATACTTCGCGTCGATATGGGCGAGCACCCATTCGAGGAAGGGGTCGATGAACGACCATGCGCCCATGTTTTTCGGCTCTTCCTGGCACCAGACCATCTCGGCATTGCGGAAGCGCGACAGCTCGTTGATCAGCGCCTTTGCCGGGAACGGATAGAGCTGCTCGACACGCAGGAGATAGATGTCGTCGATGCCACGCTTCTCACGCTCTTCCAGAAGATCGTAATAGACCTTGCCGGAGCACATGACGACACGACGGATCTTGTTGTCCTTCTGCAGCTTGATCGGGCCGTCCTTGATCACCTCGGCATCATCCCAGAGCAGGCGATGGAAGGCGGATTCGCCGGCCATTTCGGCAAGGGTGGAGACTGCCCGCTTGTGGCGCAGCAGCGACTTCGGCGTCATCAGGATCAGCGGCTTGCGGAAGTCGCGCTTCAGCTGCCGGCGCAGGATGTGGAAGTAGTTCGCCGGCGTCGTGACGTTGGCGACCTGCATGTTGTCTTCGGCGCAAAGCTGTAGGAAACGCTCGAGGCGGGCCGAGGAGTGTTCCGGACCCTGGCCCTCATAGCCGTGCGGCAGCAGGCAGACGAGGCCCGACATGCGCAGCCACTTGCGTTCGCCCGACGAGATGAACTGGTCGAAGACCACCTGCGCGCCGTTGGCGAAATCGCCGAACTGCGCTTCCCAGAGCGTCAGCGCATTCGGGCGGGCGAGCGAATAGCCGTATTCGAAACCGAGCACGGCCTCTTCCGAAAGCATCGAATTGATGACTTCGTAGCGCCCCTGCGTCGGCGAAAGATTGGCGAGCGGGATGTAGCGCTCTTCGGTTTCCTGATCGTAGAGAACCGAGTGGCGCTGCGAGAAGGTGCCGCGTTCGCAATCCTGGCCGGACAGACGGATCTTGCTGCCTTCGACACAGAGCGCGCCGAAAGACAGCGCTTCGGCCATCGCCCAGTCGATGCCCTCGCCGGTGGCGATCATGTTGGCGCGGTTTTCCATGAAGCGCTGGATCGTCCGGTGCACATTGAAGCCGGCCGGGATCTCGGACAGCTTGCGGCCAATCTCCTTCAGAGTCTTCATCGGCACGGCGGTCTTGCCGCGGCGCTGCTCGTCGGCATTGTCGGCCGTGCGCAGGCCCGACCACTCGCCGTCCAGCCAGTCGGCCTTGTTAGGCTTATACTGCTGGCCAGCCTCGAACTCCTGCTCGAGATGGAGGCGCCAATCAGCCTTCATCTTCTCGACTTCGCCTTCAGTGAGCAGGCCCTCGGCGACGAGGCGGGCTGCATAGAGCTGCAGCACGGTCTTGTGGGCGCGGATCACCTTGTACATCTTCGGCTGCGTGAAGGACGGTTCGTCGCCTTCATTGTGGCCGTAGCGGCGATAGCAGAACATGTCCAGCACCACAGGCTTGTGGAACTTCATGCGGAATTCGGTGGCGATCTTCGCGGCATAGACCACCGCTTCCGGATCGTCGCCGTTGACGTGCAGGATCGGCGCCTCGATCATCTTGGCGACATCGGACGGATAGGGCGACGAGCGCGAGAAGGCCGGGTTCGTGGTAAAGCCGATCTGGTTGTTGATGATCACATGCATGGTGCCGGCGACGCGGTGGCCGCGCAGACCGGAAAGGCCGAGGATTTCGGCAATGACACCCTGACCGGCAAAAGCCGCGTCGCCGTGGATCAGCAGCGGCAGAACCTTGGCGCGTTCGGAAAGCGGGATGATGTCACCGTCCCAGACCGCGGCATTCATGTCCTGCTTGGCGCGGGCTTTGCCCATGACGACGGGATCGACGATTTCGAGATGCGACGGGTTCGCCGTCAGCGAAACGTGGATCTTGTTGCCGTCGAATTCGCGGTCGGAGGAGGCACCGAGATGGTACTTGACGTCGCCCGAGCCCTCGACCTCGTCGGGAGCGGCCGAACCGCCCTTGAATTCGTGGAAGATCGCCCGGTGCGGCTTGCCCATGACCTGGGAGAGCACGTTCAGGCGGCCGCGATGGGCCATGCCGAACACGGCTTCCTTGAGGCCGAGATGGCCGCCGCGCTTGAGGATCTGTTCCAGCGCCGGGATCAGCGATTCGCCGCCATCGAGGCCGAAACGCTTCGTGCCCTTGAACTTGACGTCGAGGAACTGCTCGTAGCCTTCGGCTTCGACAAGCTTGGCAAGGATCGCCTTCTTGCCTTCCGGCGTGAAAGCCACGCCCTTGTCCGGTCCTTCGATGCGCTCCTGGATCCAGGCCTTTTCTTCAGGATTGGAGATATGCATGAATTCGACGCCGAGCGTCGAGCAATAGGTGCGCTCGAGGATTTCGATCATCTCGCGGATGGTCGCATATTCCAGGCCGAGCACGTTGTCGATGAAGATCTTGCGGTCGTAATCGGCGGCCGTGAAGCCGTAATTCTCCGCCGACAGCTCGCGATAATCGTCGACCGGAGCGGCGATGCCGAGCGGGTCGAGCTTGGCATGCAGGTGGCCGCGCATGCGGTAGGCGCGGATCATCATGATGGCGCGCACGGAATCGCGCGTCGCCTGCAGCACCTCGGTGCTGTCGGCAGGCTTGCCCGCAGCTTCGGCCTTGGCCTTGACCTTGGTCTCAATCACCTTCTCGACGATGCCCCAGTCGCCATCGAGCGCCGAGACGAGATCGCCGCTTGCCTGCAGCGGCCAGTTCTTCTTGCGCCAGGAAGCGCCCTTGGCCGCCTTCTTCACATCGTTCGGATCGTCTTCCAGCGCCTTGAAGAAGGACCGCCACTGATCGTCGACCGAGTTGGGATCGTCTTCATAACGGGCGTAGAGCTGCTCGATATAGGCAGCATTGGCGCCATCCAGAAACGAGGTGATCTGAAATTGCTCGTTGGCTTCTTGCCGTGCCATGGTGATATGCGGACGCTTCCGTCCGCCTCCTGACTTTGATGAATTTGCCGGCTCGATCGCCGGCTGCCGCATTCCGATTGCCGCCTGTCCGCGGCGCATCTGCTGGTCTCGTACCGTCAAGGCCGGGCGGAAGGCGCAGATGCCGTTCCTCCGCCCGGGTCTTTAAGTGGTTTTAGCCTTTGAGGACTTCAACCAGCGTCTTGCCGAGGCGGGCCGGAGACGGCGACACTTTGATGCCTGCCGATTCCATCGCCGCGATCTTCGATTCCGCATCGCCCTTGCCGCCGGAAACCACAGCGCCGGCATGGCCCATGGTGCGGCCCTTCGGCGCCGTACGGCCGGCAATGAAGCCAGCCATCGGCTTCTTGCGGCCCTTCTTGGCTTCGTCCTTGAGGAACTGCGCAGCATCCTCTTCAGCCGAACCGCCGATTTCGCCGATCATGATGATCGATTGGGTAGCTGCGTCGGCCAGGAACATTTCCAGGACGTCGATGAACTCGGTGCCCTTGACCGGGTCGCCGCCGATGCCGACGGCCGTCGTCTGGCCGAGGCCTTCGTTTGACGTCTGGAAGACGGCTTCATAGGTCAGCGTGCCCGAGCGGGAAACGATACCGACCGAACCCTTGCGGAAGATCGAGCCCGGCATGATGCCGATCTTGCACTCTTCCGGCGTCAGGATACCCGGGCAGTTCGGGCCGAGCAGGCGCGACTTGGAGCGGTCGAGGCGCGCCTTGACACGCACCATGTCCATGACCGGGATGCCTTCGGTGATGCAGGTGATGAACGGGATCTCGGCGTCGATCGCCTCGATGATCGCATCGGCGGCACCTGCCGGCGGAACATAGATGACCGTCGCATCAGCGCCGGTCTTTTCCTTGCCTTCGGCAACGGTTGCGAAGATCGGCAGGCTTTCGCCCTTTGCGCCGGTCCAGGTTTCGCCGCCCTTCTTCGGATGGATGCCGCCGACCATCTGGGTTCCGTAGTAAGCGAGCGCCTGTTCGGTGTGGAACGTGCCGGTCTTGCCGGTTAGGCCCTGAACGAGAACCTTGGTGTCTTTGTTGACGAGAATGGACATGCGAGGCCTTTGTTTAGGAGAGGTTGGAAGACGTGGAGGACGCGCGACGATAGACGCCGCTGACGACCTCCTGCCAAGTATCGCTGCCTGCAGGCGAAAAGCTGACGCCCATCCGGTAGCAGTCTTCATTTTCAAACGTGAATACGGTGCGCTGGCTGCCGCGCGGCGAAGTCTTCATCAGCACAAGCTCACTGCCGTTCCACTCGCCGGACGCCGGTACGGGCGGCGCAAAACCTGCGGTGTCGAACTGGTAGAGTTTGTAGGTCTGGTCCGAAGCATCGAAGCCGAAAATATTTCGCGCCTCGAACGAAACAGCACCATCCCGCGTCTGGCGATAGCGCTGCTCGAGGAAGAATCCGCCGAACAACGCCTCGCCGGAAAACTCAGCACTGGCCTTGCCTTCGCTCGTCCACGCCGACGCCGCGACGCGCTCGTCCCCTTCCCACACGCCGGCGAAGGCGTTGAGGCGGAAATGAGCAGCGGAGGGCGTGGACTGGAAGGCCATGATCGTCCTCAGCCGTTGATCGCCGCGACGATCTTCTTGGCCGCATCGTCCAAGTCGTCAGCCGCCGTGATCGCGAGACCCGACTCGTTCAGGATCTTCTTGCCGAGCTCGACATTGGTGCCCTCAAGGCGCACGACGAGCGGAACCTTGAGACCGACTTCCTTGACCGCGGCAATCACGCCCTCGGCGATGACATCGCATTTCATGATGCCGCCGAAGATGTTGACGAGAATACCTTCGACCTTGGGGTCCGCGGTGATGATCTTGAAAGCCGCTGCCACCTTCTCCTTGCCGGCGCCGCCGCCGACGTCGCAGAAGTTGGCCGGCTCCTTGCCGTAAAGCTTGATGATATCCATGGTCGCCATGGCAAGGCCGGCGCCGTTGACCATGCAGCCGATATTGCCGTCGAGCGCGACATAGGCGAGGTCCCACTTCGAGGCCTCGATTTCCTTGGCATCTTCTTCGGTCTCGTCGCGCAGCGTCTTGACGTCGTCGTGACGGAAAAGCGCGTTGCCATCGAAAGACATCTTGGCATCGAGGACGCGCAGATGGCCATCCTTCATGACGATCAGCGGATTGACTTCCAGGAGAGCCATGTCCTTTTCGCCGAAAGCCTTGTAGAGCGCCGGGAAGAGCGCCTTCGCATCTTCGGCGGCAGCGCCGTCAAGCTGAAGCGCCTTGGAGATCGCGGCAACGTCGGCAGCCGTCACGCCGGCTTCCGGATCGATGGCGATCGTCTGGATCTTTTCGGGTGTGTCGTGGGCGACGGCTTCGATGTCCATGCCGCCTTCGGTCGATACGACGAAGGCAACCCGGCCGACCGAGCGGTCGACCAGCAGCGAGCAATAGAGCTCGCGGGCGATGTCGGCGCCGTCTTCGATGTAAAGGCGGTTGACCTGCTTGCCGGCTTCGCCGGTCTGCGCGGTCACCAGCGTGTTTCCGAGCATTTCCTTGGCGTGGGAAACGACTTCCTCGATCGACTTGGCGAGGCGAACGCCGCCCTTGGCATCCGGACCGAGTTCCTTGAACTTGCCCTTGCCGCGGCCGCCGGCATGGATCTGGCTCTTGACCACGTAAAGCGGACCGGGAAGCGACTTGGCGGCAGCCTCGGCTTCTTCGACCTTGAGAATGGCCACACCCTCGGCAACCGGCGCGCCATAGCCCTTCAGCAGAGCCTTGGCCTGATATTCATGAATGTTCATGGGTCTATCCCTGTTTCGATTACTTCAGCGCCGATTACTTGAGGGCAGGCGCGATGTTGATGCAGGCCTCGCAGAGACCGGCGACGGCGCCGACGGACTTGTCGAAGGCTTCCTTCTCGGTCTTGTTGAGGTCGATCTCGATGATGCGCTCGACGCCGCCGGCGCCGATGACGGTGGGAACGCCGACATACATGTCCTTGACGCCGTACTGGCCGGTGAGATGGGCCGCGCAGGGCAGAACGCGCTTCTTGTCCTTGAGGTAGGATTCGGCCATCTCGATCGCCGAGGCGGCCGGCGCATAATAGGCCGAGCCGGTCTTCAGCAGGCCGACGATTTCGGCGCCGCCGTCACGGGTGCGCTGGATGATTTCTTCGAGGCGTTCCTTGGTGACCCAGCCCATGGTGACGAGATCGGTGAGCGGAATGCCGCCGACCGTCGAGTAGCGGGCGAGCGGCACCATCGTGTCGCCATGACCACCGAGCACGAAGGCCGTGACATCCTGGACGGAGACGTTGAATTCCTTGGCAAGGAAAAGACGGAAACGCGAGGAGTCGAGAACGCCGGCCATGCCGACGACCTTGTTGGCCGGAAGGCCGGAGAATTTCTGCAGCGCCCAGACCATGGCGTCGAGCGGGTTGGTGATGCAGATCACGAAGGCGTTCGGCGCATACTTCTTGATGCCGGCACCGACCTGCTCCATGACCTTGAGGTTGATGCCGAGAAGGTCGTCGCGGCTCATGCCAGGCTTGCGCGGAACACCGGCAGTGACGATGCAGACGTCAGCGCCCTCAATCGCCGAATAGTCGCTGGCGCCGGTCAGATTGGCATCGAAGCCTTCGACCGGAGAGGACTGTGCGATGTCGAGGCCCTTGCCCTGGGGAATACCGTCCGCGATGTCGAACAGGACGATGTCGCCCAGTTCCTTCAGGCCGGCGAGGTGCGCCAGCGTGCCACCAATCATGCCAGAACCAATGAGTGCGATCTTGTTACGCGCCATTTCGCTGTTTCCTTTGCGATCAAATTCGTCGGACGGACGCAACAAGGCACCGCCCAATGACGCAATCGCATAGACCCAAAGCCAAAAAATGGCAATCCATTAATTTTGATGCAGCGTTTTCAATCGTTTAGATACAAAAATTCTTACGTAAACGTAAAACATTCTGTCACCGGATTGTTACTCGGCGGCGCGTTTCTCATGGTGCAGCGCAAGATATTCAGCACTGCGCATCTCGAAAAGCCGCGACGTCGTGCGGTCGAATTCGAAACCTTCGGTACCCTTGCGGTGCACCAACAGTTCCTCCGGCATCGCCGCTGCGGAGATGTAAAGCCGCACGGCATGATCGTAGAGCGTATCGACCAGAATGATGAACCGTTTGATCTGGTTCCGCTTTTCCGGCCCGAGCAACGGAATGTGATCGACGAAGACCATATCGAAGCGTTCGGCGATTGCCAGAAAGTCGGCTGCTCCGAGCGGCTTGTCACAAAGATCGGCGAAGGAAAACCGCGCCATCCGGTCGACGGCGAGCGGCACATGGATGTGGCGCCCCTTCATCGGGATATCCAGCGGCTGCGCCTTGCGCCCATGCAGCGCCTGCGTCCAGGACGCATCCATCGCCATGTCATTATGCTCGTTGATCGGCACCAGATAGACCGGCTGGCTGTTCAGCTTCTCCATCCGGTAATCGGTGGGCGAATCCAGCGTTACGACATCGACATGCTGCTTGAGTAAGGTGACGAAAGGCAGGAAGAGGCCGCGATTGAGGCCATCCTTATAGAGATTGTCGGGCTCGACGTTCGAGGTCGCGACCAGCACGCATCCGCGTGCGAAAAGCTCGGAGAACAGCCGCGACAGGATCATCGCATCGGCGATATCGGTGACCGTGAACTCGTCGAAGCAGAGAAGCTCGGCTTCCTCGTAAAGCGCGGCGGCGACGGGCGGCATCGGATCGGCCTGCTTCGTCTCGCCGTTCTTGAGCTTCAGCCGGTGCGCGGCGATGCGGTTATGCACATCCGCCATGAATTCGTGGAAATGCGCCCGGCGCTTCTTCCTGCACGGCGCCATCGAGAAGAACATGTCCATCAGCATGGTCTTGCCGCGCCCGACGCTGCCGTGGATGTAAAGCCCCTTGTGGCCGTCGACGGATTTCTTCTTGGCGGCAAACAGCCAGCCAAGCGCGCTCGATTTTGCCGCCGGCCGCCGTTGCTTGAGCCCGGCAAGCACCCGGTCGAGGCTCTTTGCCACGTCCATCTGTGCGGAATCGACCTGAAGTGCCCCCGATGCGGTCAGCGCTTTAAGCTGTTCGCAGACGCTGAGCGCATAATCCGGCATTGGTTGCATGAGGGCATATCCGCCTGTCAGTCGTCGCAGCAGAGCTGCCGGAACATTTACCGGCTGAGGCTGATCGGCTGACCCGTGTTCGTCTGTCCGTCAAAGCGGTTGTCGGCCGTCTTGTAGACGCTGCCGATCTGGTTGCCCGAACGGTCCTTGAGCAGCACCTGCTTGCCGGAAACTTCCCAGGACCCCATTGCCGTCAGCTCGCCGACGCAGCCGCGGGTACCACCGCGCGAACCGCTGCCGAGATTGGTCAGCGTCAGGAACATGTCGCAGCCGCCGTTGACGCGCCAGCTTCCGACCATCGATTCCTTGGTGACATCAAGCGCATTCGCCGCCATTGCGCCAGGCTGAGCGCCCGGCATCGGCGCCGTCGCCGTCGGCGCGGCCGGAAACTGCGAACTTCCGGTCGGTGGCGGAAGCTGCCCCCCCTGTACCGAGGGCACCGGCTGCGCCGTCAGCGGCGCCGGCGTGGCACTGGCGTTGTTGGAGCTGTAATCATATGCCGTACGCTGACAACCGGCTAGCGACAGAACCACCACCAGACCTGTCATCGCATATCGCAACTGCATCATCATACTCCTGAATTCGGCTATCGCCGTAGAGAAACGGGCGTGAGACAAGTCCGATTATCGTAATTCGCTTTGGTTAATCAAGTCGGGCTGCACAAATTGCCCGTGACAACAACTAACCGAAAAACGATACAGTTCAACTGTCCCGCTGCAAAACTTCCTGCACATAGAATTTGTCAGCAAGGTGTTGCGCGCGTTCATCTCTGTCAGGATGCCTGTCGAACTCGCGCAATGTCTCGGAAGAGCGCTCCAGCGAACTCAAGAGAATTGCACCATGATGCGAATGCCCTGTTCGTGCACAGATGCAAAGCCGCGACCTGATCTCTGTGACGGCTTCGGGATCGAAGCCGTCTATTCCGTCGTGGCATGCATGCTGATCAAACCCGGCGCTCGACCATCATCTTCTTGATTTCGGCGATCGCCTTGGCCGGGTTGAGGCCCTTCGGGCAGGTCTGCGCACAGTTCATGATCGTGTGGCAGCGATAGAGACGGAACGGATCCTCGAGATTGTCGAGGCGTTCGCCGGTCGCCTCGTCTCTGGAATCGATCAGCCAGCGATAGGCCTGCAACAAAACGGCCGGACCGAGATAACGGTCGCCATTCCACCAGTAGCTCGGACAGGAGGTCGAGCAGCAGGCGCAGAGGATGCATTCATACAGGCCGTCGAGCTTCTGCCGGTCCTCGTGGCTCTGCTTCCATTCCTTGGCCGGCGCCGGCGACACCGTCTTCAGCCACGGCTCGATCGAACGATGCTGGGCATAGAAGTTGGTGAGGTCGGGAACCAGATCCTTGACGACGGGTAGATGCGGCAGCGGATAGATCTTCACCGCGCCCTTGATATCGTCGAGGCCCTTGGTGCAGGCGAGCGTGTTGGTGCCGTCGATATTCATCGCGCAGGATCCGCAGATGCCCTCGCGACAGGAACGGCGCAGCGTCAGCGTCGGGTCGATCTTGTTCTTGATGTAGAGCAGACCGTCGAGCACCATCGGCCCGCAATCGTCGACATCGATGTAGAACGTATCGATCGACGGGTTCTGGCCGTCATCCGGGCTCCAGCGATAGACGCGAAACTCGCGGGTGTTCTTGGCACCCGCCGGCTTCGGCCAGACCTTGCCTTCGCGCATCTGAGAATTCTTGGGGAGAGCGAGTTCAACCATAGCGGGTTCCTCTTGAGATCAGTACACGCGAGCCTTCGGCGCGATCTTCTGCGGATCGATGCCTTCGGCGATGAGCTCGGTGTGAACCGGCCGGTAGTCGAGTTTCACGTCGCCGGCCTCGTTGACCCAGGCGAGCGTGTGCTTGCGCCAGTTGACGTCGTCGCGGCCGGCGAATGCACCCTCGGTATAGTCCTCGCGCGCATGCGAACCACGGCTCTCCTTGCGGGCCTCGGCGCCGTAGATCGTCGTGATGGCGTTGGCCATCAGGTTCTGCAGCTCGAGTGTTTCCACGAGATCGGAGTTCCAGATCATCGAACGGTCGGTGACCTTCAGATCGCCCATTTCCTGCCAGATCGCCGAAATGCGCCGGCAACCGGATTCCAGCGATTCCTGCGTGCGGAAGACGGCGGCGTCTTCCTGCATGGCGCGCTGCATCTTCTCGCGCAGTTCCGCCGTCGGCGTGGCGCCGCTGGCGTGGCGCAGACCGTCGAAGCGGTCCATGATCCTGTCGCAGGCTGCGACGTTGAGATGCGGGACCGGCGCTGCGCGGTCGATCACCTCGCCGGCGCGGATCGCAGCGGCGCGGCCGAAGACCACGAGGTCGATCAGCGAGTTGGAGCCGAGGCGGTTGGCGCCGTGCACCGAAGCGCAGCCGGCTTCACCCACGGCCATCAGGCCGGGGATGATCCGTTCCGGATTGGCGCTGTCGGCGTTCAGCACTTCGCCCCAATAATTCGTGGGAATGCCGCCCATATTGTAATGAACGGTCGGCAGAACCGGGATCGGCTCGCGCGTGACGTCGACGCCAGCGAAGATCTTGGCGCTCTCGGAAATCCCCGGCAGGCGTTCATGCAGAACGGCCGGATCGAGATGGTCGAGATGCAGGAAGATGTGGTCCTTGTTCTTGCCGACGCCCCGGCCCTCGCGGATCTCAAGCGTCATGCAGCGCGAAACGACGTCGCGCGAGGCAAGGTCCTTGGCCGAAGGCGCGTAACGCTCCATGAAGCGCTCACCCTCGGAGTTGACGAGGTAACCGCCTTCGCCGCGGGCGCCTTCGGTGATCAGACAGCCCGAACCATAGATGCCGGTCGGGTGGAACTGCACGAATTCCATATCCTGCAGCGGCAGGCCGGCACGCGCCACCATGCCGCCGCCGTCGCCGGTGCAGGTGTGGGCCGAGGTTGCCGAGAAATAGGCGCGGCCGTAACCGCCGGTCGCCAGCACCACCATCTTGGCGGCGAAGCGATGGATCGTGCCGTCGTCGAGGCACCAGGCGACGACGCCGGTGCAGCGGCTGCCGTCTTCCGACATGATCAGGTCGAGCGCGAAATACTCGATGAAGAATTCGGCATTGTTGCGCAGCGACTGACCGTAGAGCGTATGCAGGATGGCGTGGCCGGTACGGTCGGCAACGGCGCAGGTGCGCTGGACCGGCGGGCCTTCGCCGTAATTCTGCATGTGGCCGCCGAACGGGCGCTGGTAGATCTTGCCTTCCTCGTTGCGCGAGAACGGCACGCCGTAATGCTCGAGCTCATAGACCGCCTTCGGCGCTTCCATGGTGAGATACTGCATGGCGTCGACGTCGCCGAGCCAGTCGGAACCCTTGACGGTGTCGTAGAGGTGCCACTGCCAGCTGTCCGGCGTCATGTTGCGCAGCGAGGCGGCGATGCCGCCCTGGGCCGCGACCGTATGCGAGCGGGTCGGGAATACCTTGGTGATGCAGGCGGTGCGGAAGCCCTGCTCGGCCATGCCGAGCGTGGCGCGCAAGCCGGCGCCGCCGGCGCCGACGACGATCACGTCGTAGGAGTGATCGACATACTTGTAGGCCTTGCCATTCTGGGCGGGTGAAGTCGGTGCCATATCAAGCTTATCCTACGAATGCGATTTTCAGAATGGCGAAGAGACAGAGGCCGGCGATCAGGATCGCAAAGAACGTGTTCAGCATCAGCAGCGCGATCTTGCCGAACTCGCCATGCACGTAATCCTCGATGATGACCTGCATGCCGAGTTTCATGTGGATGACGCCGGAGATCACCATCAGCCCCATGACAACAGCGACGAAGGGGTTCGACAGCGCGCGAACCACATCCGCATAAGGCGCGCCGGCATAGACGAGCATGAAGATGAGAAAGAAGAGGATGAGCGGAACATTGGCGACGGCCGTCAGCCGCTGGCGCCAGAAATGGTCCGTGCCGTCCTTGGCGGAGCCGAGCCCGCGAACCTTGCCGAGGGGGGTGCGCATATCCATGAGAGGACCTTCAGAAGCGAATGAGGAAGCCGATCACCCAGACCAGCACGGTCAGACAGAGCGACCCGATGATGTTGGCGATGGCGAGCTTGGTCGAGAATTCCTTCCCGAAACCGTAACCGAGATCCCACATGAAGTGGCGAAAGCCGCCGAGCATGTGGTGCAGCAGCGCCCAGGTGTAACCGAGAAGCACGAGCTTGCCGAGAAGGCTGCCGAGCACCCAGTTGGCCCAGTCATAGGAGCCCTGGCCGCTTGCCGCCGCGATCAGCCACCAAGCGACGAGCAGCGTGCCGACGTAGAGCGCGCCACCGGTAATGCGGTGGACGATGGACATGATCATGGTGGGAATAGGTTTGTAAATCTGCAGATGCGGCGATAGGGGCCGGTTATTTGTCACGTTCGCCATCAGAACCTCGCGGCGGCTTCTCTGCGCTCCCGGATTTCGGAGCATGCTCAGTCAACCACACGAATGACAAAATTCTCTGTGTGCGTTGCATCAATTGCGACGTTTAATCACCGGAAACGCCGACGACAAGCACAATCGCTGTCTGCTTTTAATTTAATCGATTCGCGTTACCGGGAAGTTTGCAGGCTAAAGAAACTGGTCTCTTCCGCTCAAATTTGATGCCGATGCTCGGACCTGAATGGACAAGCTTCGGCTTTTGGCGCAATCTGGCGTTAACGATTTGTTAAGGATCGGAATTCCGGAGGCCGGCCACCCATGTTTCGCAGTTTGTCCGCAGTCACCCTGCTTGCCCTGTCCGCACTTGCCGCCTTGCCCGCCGAAGCCGGCGACCGCCGCAGCGATCATCGCTTTCCCGGCCATCGCCACGCTGTCCACGGCGGATTGTTCCTCGGCGAACGTGTCGGCTGGCGCGATCGCGGCATCCGTTTCGACAATGCCTATCGGTATCGCAACCGCAAAGAGCGGATGCCGTTCCTGAAACAGTTTTCATCGCCGGCGACAAATCGCATCGCCCGCAGCAATCTCATCTTCGTCCTGCCCCAAGCGCAGGGTGGCGACAGCGGCGGCACCTATGCCGGCTCTTCCTATGCCTATCAGGTCGATGGCGGAACCTATGTCGGCGGCGACGGCTATGGTTTCTATCCGGCCCCGCGGCCTGAACAGCTGGCGCCGAAGGCGAAGGTCATCGACGTCGCCGTGCAGGACGATCCCTGCGCCTACGAGGCCAATGTCTGCATCATCCGGCCTTAATGCATGTCGCCCAAAAGTGTACAGCGGTTTTGGGACAACGACATGCATAAAACAATGACTTAAAGCGCGTCGCATGATTCCGATTTGACGCGACGCGCTTTAGAGCCTTTCCCTGGTCAGCTTTGCTGACAGGAATATGAAGATGACGAACGCCGGCGGCTCAAATTTGCCCGGCCCCACTCTTTCGCGACGCGGCTACGTCAATACGGATGGCGCACATCGGCGGGAGATTCTTGTCCTCAAACGTCGCCCGCCGTGGCGTTCCGCTATCCGGCATCCAAGCATCCCAGGCTCTGTTCATTTCCTCGAATGAGGCAAGGTCGCTGAGCCAAATGTTGGCGAGAATGATCTCCGCCTTATCGGTCCCTTCGCGCAGCAGCATGTCATCGATGCGCTCCAGTATTTCGTTGGTTTGCGCCGTCACGCTCGCTCCTCTCGTCAGGTTTGCGACCTGACCGGGCAGATAGGCGGCATCTGCGAGGAGAGTTTCGTCAACTTTGGCTTGCCCCATCATCGTATTCGCGACTTCCATGAATGCTTGAGATTGGGCCGTTCGACCCTTCATTGGAATCACTGTGGGGCTTGGCTGGCCATTCCGGTAGAGGGAATTAAGTTGAGCCGATATAATAGAAGCTGAACGCTCCTAAAGCCTTCCTGGTCAGATTGAAGCATTCTGTTGGCTCAAGGCTTTAGCTGGACAAAATGGCCGTATGCCGCGAAATGAAGTCCACAAGGTAGCGCGCGCCCTCGGCCGTCTCGGACTGAGCATAGAGACCGATCTCGATGCGCACCGGCCCGGGCAGATCCGCCGATTTGTCAAGCGTCCGGCAGCCCTCCGGTTTCGTGTTGAGCATCATCGGTGCGATACCGATACCGACGCGAACCGCGGTCGCCATGGCCACCAGCGTCGATGCGACGCACGCCGTCTTCCACTTGATGTTCCGCTGAGACAGAGCGGCAATCGTCGGGAGCGTCCAGGGACACTCCTCCTCAAACATAATGATGGGAAGCGGTTTTTCCGCATCCGCCACAAAGTCGGATCTGACCGTCCACATCAAATATTCGGTCCAGATCAGGGTCGGTTTTCGCGAGAGGCAGGTGATGTCGCAAACCACGAGATCCAGCTTCCTGTCTTCAAACAGGCTGGCGAGGCGTCGATTCGGCTCGACGATGATATCGATCTCGACCTTCGGGTTCTGGGCTCTGAAGTCGCTAAGAATGTCGATCAGGTGGCCGGCTGCGAAGTCCTCAACGACGCCGAGGCGGATGCGGTCCTCGATCATCTTGCCTGTCAGCCTTTTCTCGACCTCGTCGCTGAGGGCGACCATTTCGCGGGCATAAGCCAGCATGATCTGCCCATGGCTCGTGAGCTCGAGGCCTTTTGACGAACGCGAAAACAGCGTAACGCCGACAAGCTCCTCCAGCTTGCGGATCTGCATGCTCACCGCCGCCTGCGTTCTGTTCAGCTTGGCGGCTGCTCCATTGACGGTGCCGATCTCCGCGACGGTCAGAAATGCACGAAGCAGATAGGAATCAAGATCAAGCATCAGGAGCCGCATTCCATACTTTGTGGCGCTCGAGAGCCGAGGGCCTCTCTGCCGATAAGCAGATATTGGACGAACCATGTTCTTACGGCAACCGGCGATCCTTTGCCCGGGGCGCAGCGCAAGCTGCGTCCCGTCAATGCCAGCTTATCGCGCGAAGAGGACGCATGCCTCCGGCGGAATGGAAACGCTGATCTCCTGCCCGCGAGTAAAGGCTATGTCTGGACGGTTAGGGCAAGCCGAGATTATGCGGTCACCGCTGACGAGGTCCAGAACGATATGCCTGAACGCACCGAGTGTCACAACGTCGGCAACGCGTCCGGGCATGGCCCCGGCTCCCGGAGCGCCGGACGATATCTCGACGCTTTCCGGCCTCACGCAAATCTCGGCGGCACCGGAAAGGCTTCCCGTGGACGCGACCGGAAACTCCCAGCCGGATTCGGAGCGAAATTTGCGCGCCGATCCGCCCGCGGCCAAAATCGAGCCGTGAATCCAATTCGTCCGTCCCATGAAATCCGCGACGAAACGCGAGTCTGGACGCCAATACACATCATCCGGCCTGCCGGATTGCATGATTGCTCCACGGTTCATCACGAATATGCGCTCTCCCAGGCTCATCGCCTCTTCCTGGTCGTGGGTTACCACGATTGCGGTCGAGCCGACCGCGGCGAGCACATCCTTCAATTCGGTGCGCAACTCATGCCGAAGCTTGGCGTCGAGGGCCGACAAGGGCTCATCCAGAAGAACAAGGCTCGGATGGGTGGCAAGCGCCCGCGCCAGCGCAACACGCTGCTGCTGGCCGCCGCTCAACTGGTGCGGCCGCCGCTGTCCGAAACCGACGAGCCGGACGAGCTCAAGCATCTCGGCAATGCGGCGAGGTATTTGCTCCGGCGGATGGTTGCGATGGCGAAGTCCGTAGCCGATGTTCTGTTCGACGGTCATATGCGGGAAAAGAGCGTAATGCTGGAACAGCAGCCCGACATTGCGCTCATAGGGTTTCAATCCGGCCATCGGCTCGCCGTCGATCAAGATCGAGCCTTTGTCGGGCCGCTCGAATCCGGCAATGAGCCGAAGAATGGTGGTCTTGCCGCAGCCGCTTGGTCCGAGCAGTGCGATTGTTTCACCTGGATTCACCGAGAAGGAGATATTACCGAGGGCGACGGTTTCGCCAAAGCGCTTGCTGACCCCTTGAAATTCCACGGCAGAAATCATCGTATTGTCCTCAAGAACGAAACAAACCCTGGCCGACGACAGTGTCGAAGCCGACGACCCGGTCCAGCACGACGATCAGCAACGCGGTGACGGCAATCAGGACCACGGCCGCCGCAGCGATCGTCAGGTCGAAAGCCGCCCGCATGTTGCTGACCAGCGTAACAGGCAAGGTCGTTGCGGACGGATCGCTCAGAAAGAGACTGATCGATACGTCATCTATTGAAATGGCGAAGGCGAAGATCGCCCCGGTGACGACGCCCGTCCGCATGAGCGGCAGGGTAATGGTCCAGAAGGCCTGGCGCTCGGTGGCGCCGAGAACCATTGCGGCTTCCGTCAATCGTTGATCGCTGCCGAGAAGGCTGGCGAGACTGGTCCTTATGCAATAGGGCAACGTCACGATCACGTGGCCGAGGAGCAGGCGCGCCATACCATTCGTGATGCCGGCCTTGGAAAGAAAAAGCAGCAGGCCGAATCCAATGACGACGGGCGGGACGATGAGTGGCGAGAGAAAGGCCGAAGTCAGCGCCGCCTTTCCTGGAAAATTGCCACGGGCAAGGCCAACAGCCGCCGCAGTTCCAATCGTGACGGACAGAACCGTCGTGAGTACCGCCAAGATGAGGCTGGTGCGTAGGCTGGTAAGGATATCCGCCTGGGAAACCAGCCGTTCGAACCAGTGAAGCGACAAGGCAGGTGGCGGCATTGGACCAAGGTAGGTCCTGGCGTCGAAAGCCATGATGCATGTTATCACCAACGGGATGGCGAGGAACGCCAATCCAAGGCCGATGACACCGTAGGCAAGGGAAACGGCGATCCGGTCTCCGGTTCGCGCTGCAAGAGACTGTCTGCTCATCGGGAAACCTTCCAGGCCTGCGCGCAAACGTTATGACAGCGACCACCGCCAACGCCGCCGCAAGCATGACGAGCGAGATCGCCGCGCCGCTCGGATAGTTGGCGATATCGCTGAACCGGGTGTAGATGACGTTCGATATGAAAAGCACCCGGCCCCTCCCGAGCACCATGGGAATGACGAAGGCGCTGATCGCGAAAGTCAGCGAGACAAGCGTGCTTGAGATCAGAGCCGGGAAGCTCAGGGGAAGCGTGATCGACAGATGGGCTTTCCATCCCGGCGCGCCGAGCGACTGGGCTGCATCGAGCAGACGCGGATCGATCGATTGCATCGCGCCAATCAGCGTCAGCGTTGCGACCGGTATGATCGAGTGAACCAGACCCGCAGTCACGACGATATTGATATATTCGCGGCTGTTGGGCGAAAGGCCAAGTGTCAAGAGGAAGGGGCGGAAGATGCCGACCGACCCGAAGGTCAGTTCGATCGCATAGGTCTTGATCAGGACGCTGGAGAGAACAAGCGTAATCAAAAAGCCGAGAGTGAGCGCCCGCATCCGCGGGGAAATGCGCCGTACGATGAAGTAGGCCAGCGGGAATGCCACGAGCTGGCCGATGATCGCGGCAGCTCCACCGATCCAGAAAGTCGTCAGCAGGACGCTCGCAAACGCCTGGTTTGCCAGCTCATAGTAGTTTTGAACTGTCGCCGCGGCATTTTCAACGGAACCGACGCGCCCCGGCGTAAACTCCTTCAAGCTTTCGATTGCCAGATTGACTAATGGCGACAGAAAACCGAAGGCGAACACCAGCAGGGCTGGTCCGAGCGTCAGGGCGACATCTCGGCGATCAGGAATAGAAATGGCAACGGGTTGCCGCCTTGCTTTGGTCATGGTGGAACAGCCTTTTCCTCGCCCTTGCGGGGCATGAGAAAGGGAGGTTATCGAAGCCCGCGTCGCGCCTTCGATAACCTGCCGCGAGGTGCCTTAGAGCAACGGAGCAATGTCCTGTTCCCAGCGTTTGGACCAGGCATCCTGCTGTTCGAGAACGACATTGTAGTCCGGCACATAGACGAAGCTCGAAAACTCGTCCGGCGTGAAGGAGAGATGCTTGAGATTGTCGGGGGTGACCGCCTTGCTGTTCAACGGCGCTTCGCCCGCCACCTTGGCGTAGAGCGAGTTCATGTCCGGGCTGATCGCGAAGTTGACGAAATCGAGCGTTGCCTTGGTGTTCGGCCTATTCTTCAACACGCCGAAACCGCTCTGGTAGAGGAAGGCCTTGAAGTTACTGTCCTTGGTGAAACGCGTAACCGGGAAGTTCTTCGCCACGGCCGCCCAGCCGGGCTCAGCGAAGAAGCCGACGGAGGTCTCGCCCGACGTCAGCGAATTGGTGAAATCGATATCGGTGATGGCGACGCGGCCGATATTGCCGGACTTCGCCAGTTCCGTCATGAGCTTCCATCCGGGCTCCATATTCGTTTCACTGCCACCGGCGTGAAGGGCGAGCGCGACGATCTGGAGCATCATGCTCTGCGTCGGGCCTGGCCAGCAGATCGCCCCCTTAAGATCGGGGCTCAGCAGATCATCGATGGTCTTCACAGCGATCGGAGCCGTGTCGGTTCGGGCGCCGAAATACATGCCGCCAACGGCGCGTGGGACCGCTTTGATATTCCCCTTGCCGTCCCGAATGATGATTTTCTCGGGAATATTCGCAAGGTTGGGAATATCGGCAGGATTGATGGTCTCGAGCCAATCCTCCTTCACCATGCTGTTGAATGAGCCTTCCCAGCCGGCGACGTAGTCGTAGTCGACATTCGGCCAGACGGCCTTGATCTTTGGCAGGATCGCGCCCGCGCCACCCTGATGGAGAACCCAGTTGAACGTCGCCGCATTCTGGTCGGCGGCAATCTGCTTCATGGCTTCGACGACATCGCCGCCCCATTCGACGGCGGTGAGATTGCCGCTGCCGGCTGCGGCGGATCGCGCAAACCCGGTCATCGTGCCGGCAATCCCCGCGGCAGCGGCGGATCCGAGGAAGCGGCGGCGTGTCATATCGTGCAACATGGTAGGTTCCCTTTGTTGTCGGCCCTCTGCCGGACCGTTCGTATCGGAGACTGCTGGGAGGTTGCCGACCGCGGTAGTGGGAAAATTCTCGCCGGGTTATAAAGTTTTCTGAACATACCGATGAATGCACGACCCGCATCGCGGCGCCTCGGCGGATCCGAGCTATCAGCAATCGTTATATCCCCTCTCGAATTTTCGCGGTTCCAAGAGAAGCGTGCGGCGCTGATGATGACGGCTGCATCAATACGTGGGAGCCTGCCTTGACCATTGATCGGGATTTTCTGGAAAACTTGAGAAAGCGCTTCGGCAGCGCCGCAGGCGGGGAGATGGAAGATCCGCACTTCCGCGCCGTGGCGGCGAGCGTGTTCAAGGACGGCGACAGCCGCAAATGGCCCTTTGCCGATCCTGCGACCTTTCTGGACGCCCGTTTCATCGAGAACGGCTTGCGGCCCGAGGTGCTTGAGGCGCTTGACGTGGCTCTGATCGGCGTGCCGATGGACCTCGGCGTCACCAATCGCGCCGGCGCGCGGCTGGGGCCGCGGGCCGTCCGGGCGATCGAGCGTGTCGGCCCCTACGAGCATGTTCTGCGTGTCGCGCCGATGGGAGGGTTGAAAGTCGCCGATGTCGGCGACGTGCCGATGCGCAGCCGGTTCGGCCTGGCCGAATGCCATGCCGATATCGAGGCCTGCTACCGGATGATCGCGGCAACCGGGGTTATTCCGCTGTCGGTCGGCGGCGACCATTCGATCTCCGGCGCCATTCTCAAGGGCCTGGCGGCCAGCCGGCCGGTAGGCATGATCCACATCGACGCTCATTGCGACACCGCAGGTCCCTATGAGGGCTCCAAGTTCCATCACGGCGCGCCGTTCCGCGAGGCGGTTCTGGCGGGCGTGCTCGATCCGAAGCGGACGATCCAGATCGGCATCCGTGGCGGCGGCGAATATCTCTGGGAGTTCTCCTTTGCCTCCGGCATGACCGTCATCCACGCAGAAGAGGTGGCGGAGATGGGTCTCAAGGCCGTGATCGCAAAGGCTCTGGAGGTTGTCGGCGCCGGTCCGACCTATCTCAGTTTCGACGTGGACAGCCTTGATCCGGCCTTCGCTCCGGGAACCGGCACGCCAGAAGTGGGCGGGCTTCAGCCGAGGGAGGCCTTGACCCTGCTGCGCGGCTTCAAAGGCATCAACCTCATCGGCGGCGACGTCGTGGAAATCGCGCCGCAATACGACAACACCACCAACACCGCGCAGATCGCCGCGCAGGTCCTGTTCGAACTCCTGTGCCTCGCGATGTTCAGTCCCGCGGCCAGGACAAACGTGACCTGAGAACCAGCTTCACACCGGCAGCGTGCCTCGTGTCCGCTGCCATCCATCACCTGTCGCACAAGACGTCTCAAAAAGGGGAACGACATGACTGCTCTTATGAAATTGCGCTACGCCGCCACCGCAGCAATTGCCGTGTTCGGCATCCTGGCAGGGGCCGCACAGGCCGACGAACTTGCCGATATCAAAGCTGCAGGCGAGATCAACATCGGCATCTTCTCCGATTTCCCGCCCTTCTCTTCGGCAAGCGCCGATATGAGCATCAAAGGCTATGACGTCGACGTCGCCCAGAAGATCGCCGACGGGCTCGGCGTGAAACTCAATCTCGTGAGCGTGACTGGTCAGAACAGGATCGCCTACCTGAACGACGACCGCGTCGATCTGCTGATGAGCGTCGGCTATTCGAAGGAGCGTGCCGAGGTTATCGATTTTGCCGCCCCGTACGCCCCCTACTATATCGCCGTCATCGGTCCGGCTGCGCTGAAGGTGAGCGGCAAGGAAGACCTTGCCGACAAGACCGTCGCCGTCAATCGCGGGACGCTCGAAGACACCTCGCTGACCGCCGCCGCCCCCGGTTCGGCCGCGATCCAGCGTTTCGAGAACTACAATTCGGTCATCCAGGCCTTCATATCCGGCCAGACCCAGTTGATGGTCGTCGGCAACGATGTCGGTGCTCAGGTTCTGGCACGACAGGACGAACTGAAGCCGGAGCAGAAATTCCAGCTCCTCAGCTCGCCCTCGCACATCGCACTCCGCAAGGGCGAGGAAGGCCTGAAGAAGGCCGTCAATGATAGCGTCGCCGCAATGATTGCCGATGGTTCACTCGACGCAAGCTCGAAGAGCTGGCTGAAAGCACCGCTCAACCCTGAAAACCTGAAGGACTGAGGTCGGCCTCCCCCTCACCAGAGCATGATGTCGAAAACCGCAAGCGATTCCGGCGGCATCATGCTCCAATTCTTTGGTTGAGAGGCGGATCGAGATTTCGGGCCGACCCAGCCCAGGTCATCCGGCTCCAAAGGACAAGCGATGAGATACAGCCTCGATTTCAATTGGCTATGGGACGGAATGGGCGCTCTGGCTTATGGCGCGGGCACGACGCTTGCACTGACGGCCTCCACATCGGTCCTCGGGATCGTTCTCAGCGTTCTCGGCGCGGCCGCGCGCCGGGGACCTTATCCATGGTTGCGCAAGGCCGTCGGCCTGTATGTGGAAGTCATGCGCAATACGCCATTCCTGGTGCAGCTGTTCTTCATCTTCTTTGGCTTGCCCAGCCTCGGCATTCGCCTTGATCCGATCTCTGCCGCAGTTCTTGCCATGACCCTCAACATGGCGGCCTACACGATCGAGGTGGTCGGGGCCGGGCTCGATGCCATACCGAGAGGCCAGAAGGAGGCGGCACAGGCACTCGGCCTCAGACCTCGGCTGGTGTTCTTCAAGATCATTCTGCCGCAAGCGCTCGCCATCATTTTTCCGGCGCTGACGAGCCAGATCATCATCATGATGCTGGAATCGGCGGTGGTTTCGCAAATATCCGTCCGCGAGCTGGCGCAGGAGGCCGATCTGCTTCAGTCGCGCACCTTCCGCTCCTTCGAGACCTATCTGGTGGCGACGTTGATCTACCTTTCGATGTCCGCCGCACTTCGCCGGCTTCTTTTCGCCGGGAAACGCCGTTTTCTGGGAGCCGGTCTGGCATGATTGAGTTCACCTTCTGGGACATTCTGCGCAATCTTGTCTTCGCAACACGCTGGACCCTGCTGCTTTCGCTCGCAGCCTTTGCCGGCGGCGCCATCGTTGGCCTGGCGATCCTCTCTGCACGGATATCGAAAACGCGCTGGTCGCGCAGCTTCGCGTCCGGCTACATTGCCCTGTTTCAGGGAACGCCGCTCCTGATGCAGCTCTTTCTGATGTTCTTCGGCCTGCCGATGCTGGGTTTCCGCATCGAGTCATGGACTGCCGCCGTCTGCGGCCTGACGTTCTATGCCAGCGCCTATCTGGCCGAAATCTGGCGGAGCGGCGTCGAGGCGGTGCCGCGCGGACAATGGGACGCCGCAGCCAGCCTGGGTTTGCACCGTCTCCTCGAACTTCGCCTTGTCATCCTGCCGCAGGCTTTCCGGATCACGCGCGCGCCGACCGTCGGGTTCTTGGTTCAGTTGATCAAGAGCACCGCACTGGCCTCGATCCTCGGCTTCGAAGAACTGCTGAAGACCGCAAACGCCATCAACAACGCGACCTTCGAACCGTTCAAGGTCTACGGTCTCGTCGCCGTGATCTTCTTCGCCCTGTGCTATCCGCTGACGCAATACGCCAGAATTCTGGAGAAGAAGGCGGCGTTTGGCTGAGCGGTGCCGAGTTGCCCCGCATTCCGATCGCAACGGAGTGTCCAAAGGGCCGATGCCGGTTGAAAAGCTGGTGCGCCGCGCAGCGGCGACGCGGCCTCGTTCAATCACACAGAACTCGCTTTATCCAGCAGTCAGAACTCACTGAGAGATCGCTTCAATGACCGACACACAAATCCGTATTCTCGATGCCCGGACAACGGGCGAGTTTCTGCCTTTCGACGCGCTGGTTGCGACTTTGCGGCAAGCATTTGCCGAAGGCTGTGTTGTGCCGGTACGGCATCACCACACGATAGCCAATAGCGGCGAGCCGGATGCGACCCTGCTTCTGATGCCGGCCTGGCATGAAACGCACCGGTCGGAGCGCTACCTTGGCATCAAGATCGTTACCGTCTTTCCCGGAAACACGGCGCGCGGCATTCCCGGTTTGACCTCGACCTACATGCTCTATGATGGCCGGACCGGGATGCAGCTTGCGCTCCTTGACGGTAACACGATCACGGCGCGCCGTACGGTGGCGGCATCGGCCCTTGCCGCGGATTATCTTGCCCGAAAGGACGCGCACCGTCTGCTGGTGATCGGCGCAGGCCGCGTCGCGAGCCTCATACCCGATGCCTACCGCGCCGTCCGGCCGATCGCGCATGTCGATATCTGGGATATCGATCCCGCCAGCGCGGAACGGCTGGCGCAGAGCCTCCGACGACGCGGCCTCCAGGCCACCGCCGTCACGGATCTGGAAGCCGGGACGCGGCAAGCCGATATCGTCAGCGCAGCGACGCTGGCGACCGCACCGCTTATCCGAGGCGAATGGCTGAAGCCGGGCACCCATGTCGATCTGATCGGCGGCTTCACGCCGGCGATGCGCGAGGCCGATGAAGAAGCGCTTCGGCGCTCCTCGGTCTATATCGACACGCACGAAGCCCTTCACGAAGCGGGCGATCTGGTTCAGCCGATCAGGGCTGGCGTCATGTCTACAGATGCAGTGCGTGCGACACTTGACGAGCTGTGCCGCCGGGATATTCCGGCGCGGACGTCCAACGACGAGATCACGCTCTACAAGGCAGTCGGAACGGCGTTGGCTGATCTTGCCGCCGCGACGATGGTCTATGAAGCCGCCTTGATCGCCGGCTGACGTCTTTTGGTCCGGGCGATGCCCAGCGAAAAGAAGATGGCTGATCGAGGCATCGAGGACTTTGACTCGAACAAAAGCCTCTGATTGAGGCTCCATCATCGTTTCACCGGGCTTGCTCCTACGGTCCACTCGATCGCTAGAGGTCAGCGACGTGTAGATGCATCCGGGTAAATGCGATTAAGCTTTCGATGTGGTGGGCGACAGCTCGGCGAGTTTCCTCGACGTCGCCCCGGTCGATCGCCTCGATGATAACGAGGTGTTCCGTGGAGTCCGGCTTCAGGCGATCTTTCAGGCGGTCAATTTCGAAGAGACGCGTGGTCGCCCGAAGCTCCCGTAGTACCTTGGCCATTACCGCGTTGCCGCAATGATCGATGATCATATTATGGAGATTGTCGTCCGAGAACCAATGGGCGTCTGTGTGATACGCCGTGGCGTCCAGAAGGTCGTGGATTTCCTGCCGGACGCTCATCAAAAGTCGTCGCGGAATAGCGTTTATCGACAGTACTGCTGCTTCAGGTTCGATCAACAACCTCAGTTTCAAGCTTTGAAGATACTCGCCGACATCCACCTGTCGCACGACGTAGTTTCGGCCGTCGCCCTTGCGAACCAGGCCTTCGCCCTCCAACCTCTGCAGCGCTTCCCGCAGCGGCGTCCTCGAAATCCCAAGTGTCTCGGCAAGCCTTGCCTCAACGATGACATGCCCGCCTTTCAGCCGGCGATGCCGGATCATGTCGGACACGGCCTTGTAGGTCAGCGATGCAAGATTATGCTGCCCTTTCTCCGCAATTTTCCGACCCGAGGCCTCTAAGGCGTCTGTCACCGTTTGCCATTTCCTTGTTCTTTAGGTCGTTGGCCGCTCGACGCGGCATCGTGCTTTCCTTACGCGATCACTTGTTACATATGATAGCCGATTTGGAAAAGGACTGGAACGAGTGCAGATGGACGATGGTCTGAATGAAGTTGGCGACTCCAGCCTTGCTGACGAAACCTACCGTTCCCTGCTGGCCGATATTCTATCAGCCAGGCTCGCGGGGGGATCGGTCGTCCAGCAACGTCGCCTGGCGACCAAACATGCTGTTTCGCGTTCTCCTATGCGTCACGCGCTGGGACGTCTCGAAGGGGAAGGACTTCTTGTCAGAAACGAAAAAGGCGTTCTCTCGGTCAGGGTCATCAGTCTCAAGGACTACCTTGACAGCCTCACCATGAGGATGCTGCTCGAACCAACTGCGGCCGCGCTCGCCAGTCCCCACGTTTCGCGACTTGAACTGGACGCTTTGACAAGGATGCTTGACGAGATCGAGGACGACCCCGAACCTGACCCTGAGGTAGTCTGGGCGTTTGACGATGCGCTTCACAACTATATCGCAAGCGAGAGCCGCAACCCCTTTATGGCAACCACGATCGCGGAGATGCGGCGCTACACAACGATCTTCGAGCGACAGCTGCCTGTCGTACGCGCGAAGCCGGGCGTGCGAGAACATCGAGCGATCCTGCTTGCCTTGGCCTCCAGCGATGCCGAGGCGGCTCGCCAAGCCATGACCGATCATCTCGAAGTCGTACGTCAGGGCGTCCTAGCAAACTACTGAATCGATGAATTGAGAATGCACTTGCATCAACGGTGAACTTTTGTATAAAAGTGGGATCCCACTTGAATGCAAGGTTGGGATCCAACGATAAAGAACCGAACTCCAGAGGCTCTCCATGCTCCGTTCACACTTCTCTCGCAGCATTCTTTCCGCGTCCTTCCTGTCGATCACAGCGTCTTTTGCCTTCGCTCAATCCTGCGAACCAAAAGTGGCGGCAGGCGAGTTGATCAAGCCCGGCACGCTCGTCATGTCGACCAATCCAACGCTTCCGCCGCTCCAATTCATCGACTCCACGGGTGATCTGAAGGGCATGCGCATCGACCTCGGCAAAGAGATCGCCAAGCGCCTTTGCCTTGAGCCCGAATATGTCCGCATCGAATTCTCCGCGATGGTTCCGGGCCTGCAGGCTGGCCGCTGGGACATGATCAATACGGGCATTTTCTTCACCGAAGAACGCGCCAAGATCATGCAGATGATCCCCTATGAAGATCAGGCCATCAGCATCTCCGTGGCACCAGATTCGAAGAAAAACGTCGCCGCAAAAGATGATCTGGCCGGCATGACGATCGGTGTCGAAATTGGTGGTTTCGAGGAAACAAAGACACGCCTTCTCGACAAGGAACTGCGTGACGCTGGCAAAGAAGGCTTGACCATCCAGACGTTCGATAATTTCGCCCTGGCCTACCAGGCTCTGCGGGCGGGCCAGGTGCAGGGTGTCGTGTCGATCGACGCCGTCGCCAAGGAGTACGATTCTCGCGGGGACTTCAAACGGGCAATCAGTGGCCTCTACCCCGCTCCGGTTTCTGTCGCATTCAAAAGCCCGGCTTTGGCTGATGCCGTGTCTGCGACGTTGAAAGACATGAAGGCGGATGGATCTCTGAAGGCGCTCTTTGACAAATACGGTCTGCCGATGGTCGCGGGTGACTATTCGGTCAAAGGCCCCGGTCGCTGAACTGATTTCAAAGATCGTTTAGAGATGAGGCGGGACGCGACCACGTCGCGCCAAACCTCTCGCAGAAAGTCGTCTTCATGTCGCTTTGGAACTGGTCTGGTTTTTTCGGTTATCTGTTCAACCCCTTTATACTTGGCGGGGTGTTCACGACCGTTTGGCTCACCATCGTCTCGTTGGTTGCGGGGCTTATTCTGGGCTTTGCTCTTGCATTGATGCGGCGATCGTCGCGGCGGATGCCATACTACATTGCCAAGGCGTATATCTGGCTTTTTCGCGGCACGCCGCTTCTCGTACAGTTGATTGCGATCTATACGGCGCTTCCGCTGTTCGGCATCAAGTTCACCGTCATAGAAGCGGCGTTGCTCGGATTGGCTCTCAACGAGGCAGCTTATCTCGCGGAGATCATTCGCGCCGGTATCGAAGCCGTGCCGGAAGGCCAGACCAGGGCAGCGCGCGCGCTCGGCATGACGGAGCGTCAGATCATGCGCTACATCGTGATGCCGCAAGCCTTCAAAGTGATTGTTCCGCCTCTCGGCAATTCGGTGAACGGTCTCTTGAAAACGACTTCTGTCACCTCCGTCATCTCGGTCGAAGAACTCCTTCGCCGGACTCAGGTTCTCATCCAGGAGCGGTTCATGGTGCTCGAACTGTTTGCTGTCGCGGCGATTTATTACCTCCTCCTCACAACACTCTGGGACTTCTTCCAGAGCCACATCGAAAAGCGTCTCGGTCAAGCCGGATCTCGGCTTTCCATTAACGAGAAGCGCTAGAACCAGGATTTTCAAATGCAGAAGACGTTCCGCGGTGTCTACACCGTGATGATTACGCCCTTGGATCCCAGCGGCGCGGTAGATCTGAAGGGGCTGGCTGCCTTTACCGACTGGCAGGTCAAGGAAGGTATCCATGGCCTGATCCCTCTTGGATCGACGGGTGAGTTTCTATCGCTCAGCGAGGATGAGCGCGATAGTGTGGCGAGGATCGTCATAGAAACTGTCGCGGGACGAGTGCCTGTTCTGATCGGCACGGGAGCGGAAGATACGCGGGAGTCCATTCGCCTTAGCGTCAAGGCCGAGGCAATGGGAGCTGACGGTGTCATGATTATTCCGCCGTTCTATTCCACCCCAACGGATGACGAACTCGTTCATCACTACAAGAGCATTGCGTCTGCCGTGGCCATCCCGATTATGGTCTACAACAATCCCGCGACCGCAAACGTCGACCTGACGCCGGAGTTGGTCAAGCGCATCGCCGAAATCGACGGCTGCGACTATATCAAGGAGTCCACCCTCGAAGTGACACGCGTGCGCGATATCATCCGGCTGGCTGGCGACGATATGACTGTGTTTGGCGGTATTCTCGGGTTTGAGTCTTTCGTTATGGGTGCGCAGGGCTGGGTGGCAGTGGCTTCAAATGTTGCGCCAGGACCGATGGCGCGGATCTTCGAACTTGTTGCAAATGAGAAAAAGTTCGATGAGGCAAGAGAGCTTTACCTCAAATGGTTGCCCGTCATTCAGGCGGTCGGCGGCCAGGCCTATGTCGCAGGAACGAAGTCACTGCTGACCCACATGGGATTTGGCGCAGGCCTGCCGCGGCCGCCGCGCCTACCGTTGCCGCCCGCGCAGGACGCCGCCATGAAGACGCTGGTGGCCGATTTCGGTCTGACGTTCGGCGCCTGAGGAATTCCATGATGCCCGTCGCTTCCATAAACCAGAGCTTGAGACCCGACGATGCGCGGGTCAGGCTCTCGGTCGACGGTCTGCAGATATTTGCCGAAAAGGGCATGTCTGTTGCCGCTGCCATCGAGGCGACGGGGCGGCATGAATTTTCCCGAGGCATCAAAGGCGAAGGCCGTGGCCTCTTCTGCGGAATGGGTGTCTGTCACGATTGCCTCGTGACGATCGACGGGAAAGTCAGCCAGCGGGCCTGCATGACCATCGTCGGTGAGGACATGCAGGTCCTGCGTCCTGCTGCGCGGCCCGACCTTGCCACTGGTCAGATTGCCGATCTCTGCAGTGTGCCGCATTCCTTAGCGACAAGGACGATGGACGTTCTCATTGTCGGAGCGGGGCCTGCGGGACTGGCCGCAGCTAAGGTCCTTGCTGCGGCCGGCGCCAAGGTGACTGTCATTGATGAACGGCCGTCTGCCGGCGGGCAGTATTTCAAGCAACCCTCGACACGCAGCGCCGCCGAGCGATTGAGTGGCGACGAGCAGGCTTTATCCGGCGCAGCGCTTATAGGGGAAGTGCGCGACCATGACGTGACATTTCTAACCGCTACAGTGGTGTGGGGTGCCGCACGTGACGACGACGGTTCGCCTATTATCGCCTGCTATGGGTCCGGCCATGCGTTTTACTGCAAGCCGAAAATACTCATCATCGCGACGGGGGCCTACGAACGCCCAACGCCAGTGAGGGGTTGGACACTTCCTGGTGCGATGACAACAGGGGCCGCCCAGACGTTGCTGAGGAGCTATGGAACCGTTCCCGGCCGAAGGATCATCATCGCCGGAAACGGTCCTTTGAATATGCAGGTCGCAAACGAACTTCGAAAGGCGGGAGCCTCCATAGTCGCTTTGCTGGAAGCAGCACCGCCACCGTGGTCTCGGCCTGTCGCAGCCCTCGGCCTTCTGACAACGGATCCCGCTCTCGCCCGTCACGGATTGCGCCAGATATCAACGCTCAGGTCCGCGGGCGTCAAGATAGGCTGGAATAGCGTGCTTACCTCGATCAACGGTTCTCAGTGTGTGGAGAGCGTCACCTTCGCCGGACCAAGCGGTGAGACCAATCTCGAAGCTGACACGGTCCTTATCGGCGGCAATTTCGCATCCTCCAATGAGCTGTCCCGGCTGCTCGGCTGCGGCCATGAGGTCGTCGGCGGCGATCTGCGGGCAGTGCGAGATCTCGACGGTCAGACAACGCTTGCAAACGTGCATGTTGTCGGTGAAGCGGCGCATTTCGGCGGCGCGCATGTTGCGATGGCAGAAGGGCAGATCGCCGCCGCGGCGATTGCGCGAAAACTGGGCCTCCTTGTCCAAACTGACGAAAGCGTGGTGAAAAGGCTTGCCCGCCATCGACGGTTTCAAGAAGCCCTTTGGCAGGTCTTTGCGCCGAAGGACGATGCAGGGACAAAGACGGCAATTCTGCCAGACGATGCATTGATCTGCCGTTGCGAAGGGGTGACTTACGGTGTCTTGAGGACGCTCAGCGCAAATAGTGCGCAGGACATTTCGACATTAAAGCGCCTGTCGCGTGCGGGCATGGGGCGATGTCAGAGCCGCTACTGCGGCAAAGCGATCGCTGACGTCACGAAAGAACGGCACCTCACTGGCGAAACAAGCGGTTTTCTGGCTCCGCAAATGCCACTTCGACCTATTCCGCTGGCGGCGCTTGCGGTCGAAAAGCCGGAATGGGGCGGCCACAAGCGCGCACTTTTGCCGGAAAAACCCCCAGTGGCGAATTCTCAAGCTTTGCCGGTGACGGAAACGTCCACGCTGGTAATCGGCGCAGGCATTGCGGGCCTTTCGACGGCGCTCTTCCTTGCCAGGGAAGGCGAGGACGTTGTGGTGGTGGAGCGCGCTTTTGCGAACTCGCTGGCATCTGGAGGTAATGCAGGAAGCCTTCATGCCCAGTTGCTTTCCTTCGACCACGGTGCCCGTGCCGAAGGTGGCGGCGGAGCGGCCGCTCAAACGCTTCCCCTCCAGCGTGATTCAATCGCTCTTTGGGCCGCGCTGCAAAGCGAGATCGGACAGGATTTCGAGATGAAGGTTACAGGCGGCCTCATGGTGGCCGAAACCAATGACCACATGCGTTTTCTGGCGGAAAAGCTCAGGGTGGAGTGCGCGGCCGGGATCGATTGCCGCTTGATCGGGCAAGAGGAACTGCGCTGCCTGGAGCCTGCTCTGTCTTCTCATTTCGTCGGCGCTGCCTACTGCTCCCAGGAGGGCAAGATCAATCCTCTCGTCGCTACGCAATATATATTGGAGGCGGCACGGCGAGACGGCGCGCAAGTCTTCGAAAATTGCGAGGTCACCGGAATAAGAACCTCGGACGACGGGTTCGAGGTCAAGACATCGAGGGGCATCTTGCGGACAAGACGCATCGTCAATGCAGCCGGAGCCTTCGCTTCAAGGATCGGCGCGATGCTCGGTGTCGACGTGCCGGTCTTTGGTGCTCCGCTGCAGATGGTGGTTACCGAGGCCGCAGCACCTTTGATCTCGTGTCTCGTCGCCCATGCCGACCGCCATTTGACCCTGAAGCAGGCGGCAAACGGGAACTTCATCATCGGCGGTGGCTGGACCGCAGGCCTCGATCCCGTCCATCAACATCCACGCCCGCTGCTGTCGAGCCTTGAGGGGAACCTTTGGGTTGCCCAGCACGTCGTTCCTGCTCTGCGCAAACTTCACGTCATCCGAAGCTGGGCGGCGATGAACATCAACATCGACGGTGCGCCGATCCTCGGCGAACATCCGTCAATGCCGGGGTTCTTCAACGCCGTCACTTCAAACGGCTATACGCTCGGCCCGATCGTCGGCCAGTTAACATCTCGGCTCGTTCTCGGTCGCGAGACCGATAGAGCCTTGCAACCCTTTTCCATCGCGCGTTTCCAGAAAGGCCGGGCATGATTGAGATCACTGGCGTTACCAAATATTATGGACAGTTCGCTGTCCTTAAGAACTGCTCGGTGAACGTCGAACGCGGTGAGGTCGTGGTTGTCTGCGGTCCCTCGGGGTCGGGCAAATCGACATTGATCAAATGCGTCAATGGGCTCGAGCAGTTTCAGGAAGGTTCGATCCGGGTGCATGGTATCGAAGTCGGCGACCCGAAGACCGACCTGCCGAACCTTCGCACGCGGGTAGGTATGGTCTTCCAGAACTTCGAGTTGTTTCCTCATCTGACGATCATCGACAATATCATGCTGGCGCAGAAGATTGTCATTGGCCGCAGCGAAACGGCAGCTCACACCAAGGCCATGGCGCTTCTTGATCGGGTCGGGCTGACGGACCACGCGAAAAAATATCCAAGCCAACTCTCCGGCGGGCAGCAGCAGCGCGTGGCGATCGCGCGGGCGCTCGCGATGGATCCGCTCGCCATGCTCTTCGACGAGCCGACCTCCGCGCTTGATCCAGAGATGATTTCCGAAGTGCTCGACGTCATGACCGGACTGGCAAAGGACGGCATGACGATGATGGTCGTCACCCATGAGATGGGATTTGCCCGCCGGGTGGCGACACGCGTGATTTTCATCGATCAGGGCGAGATCGTCGAGGATCGTCCGAGCGAGGAGTTTTTCGCGGGAAAACACAACCCACGAACCGAAGCCTTCCTTGGCAAAATCCTGCAACACTGAAGGTCAGGCTTGTGAGCAACTACGATCTCATCATTCAGAACGGCACGGTGGCGACTGCTGCGGATGTTTTCCAGGCGGATATCGGCATTAAAGACGGCAAGATTGTCCAGATCGGGCAAAGCCTGTCGGGCGCTGCGCACACGATCGACGCCTCGGGCAAATATGTCCTTCCAGGCGGCATCGACAGCCATGTCCATATCTCCCAGCCTTCGGGCGACGGGATCGAGATGGCGGACGACTTCGAGAGCGGAACGCTGTCGGCGGTGTTCGGCGGCAATACGACCGTCATGCCGTTCTGCCTTCAGGAAAAGGGCAAGTCGCTGCGAGAGGTGCTAACGGCCTATCATGCGCTCGCAGAGGGCCAGTGTTATACCGACGTCAGTTTTCATCTGATCATATCCGACCCGAGCGACGCCGTGCTGGGGCAGGAGTTGCCAGCGCTTGTGGCCGACGGCTATCCGTCGCTGAAGGTTTTCATGACCTATGAGAGCCTGCGCCTTGATGACGCACAGATCCTGAAGACGCTCGATGTCGCGCGACGGACGGGCGCCACCGTCATGGTCCATTGTGAAAACGAGGACGCAATCAGGTTCCTGATCGAAAAACACGAGCTGGCGGGCGACGTTGCCCCACGCGCTCATGCCTCCACCCGTCCGGTCGCCGTCGAACGCGAAGCTACGCACCGCGCCCTGACGCTGGCCGAAATCGTGGACGTTCCCGTTGTCATTGTGCATGTCTCGAACGGCGAGGCCATGGAAGAGATCGCTCGCGCAAGGATGAGAGGCGTCAAAGTCGTCGGGGAAACCTGCCCGCAATATCTGACGCTCACCGCCAAGGACCTCGACGGCATGGATTGGGAGGGCGCCAAACTTGTCTGCTCTCCGCCGCCGCGCGATGAAGATGCCCAGAAGGAATGCTGGCGCGGGATCGAGACCGGGGCATTCGAACTCTTTTCATCCGATCATTGTCCATTCCGTTACGACGACCAGCACGGGAAGCTTAATCCCAAAGGTCGCATGAATTTCAGGCACATCCCCAATGGCATTCCAGGCGTCGAAACCCGCCTTCCCATCCTATTTTCGCAAGGGTTCATGGCCGGGCGCATCGATCTGCCGCGCTTTGTCGCCCTGACATCAACGAACCATGCAAAGACCTATGGCCTCTATCCACAAAAGGGAACGATTGCCGTAGGGGCGGATGCAGACATCGCGATCTGGGATCCAACCATCGAGCGGACCATCCGTCATGCGGAACTGCATGATGGCGCAGACTATTCGCCCTACGAGGGGATCGAGATCACCGGCTGGCCGATAACGACAATTGTCGCCGGAAAGCCTGTGGTCGAAAACGGCGTCCTAGTGGGTACTAAGGGCCACGGGCAATATCGGAAAGCCGCGGCGAGACAAATCAACAAACGGTCAAATCTAACAAGAGCGACATCATGAAACTGAAAATTACAGCAGGGCCATTCATCTTCGACGCTGTCCTGGAAACTGCCAGAGCGCCCAAAACCTGTGACGCATTCATCAAGCAGATGCCGTTCGATGGTAAAATCGTGCACGTTCGCTGGTCTGGCGAGGGCGTTTGGATTCCGCTTGGCGACCATGATTTCGGCGTCGGTTATGAGAACCATACGAGCCATCCGGCCCCCGGTCATATCATCCTTTACCCAGGAGGCATTAGCGAAACGGAAATCCTGCTTGCCTATGGAGGTGTCGATTTTTCATCGAAAATGGGCCAACTGGCTGGCAATCATTTCATCACAATCACATCCAATCTCGACCAACTCGCCGAAATAGGGCGCCTCACGCTGTGGGAAGGCGCGCAATCCATTCGATTTGAGGCCGTATCCTAGAGCATGATGCCGAAAAGTGTGGGCGGTTTTCGGATGACATCATGCTCTAACTATCTAATTTAGAACAGGATTCAGATTTTAGGCCGACGCGGCCTAAAATCATTCTGTTCTAGGCGCAATAGCGCGAGACGACAGGGTTGACGCCGGCGTGCCAGCACCGCCTAACGTAGCGGTTGGCACGTTTCCTGCATTCTAGTCTTCGAGATTTCCAAATGGTGGACGAGGCCCGAAATGTCTTTTGATTTTGACTTCGAACTTGCGAAAAGAGCGGCGCAAGAACTGCCTCCGCCGCAGAAGCAGCCAAAACCGCGTAAGATGTCTCTTCTACAGAGACTCATGGCTTCGCCGCCAAGTCCTCCTCGTCCGTCTCTCAGCATTCCGCGCCCATATAGAGGTGGTGATGCGCGATGACGCTGTGATACCCCTGTTGAGCAGATAAGGCGGTGCTGTGCACACGGTTCTATTCCCGTCAAGGCGGTGTCCTTTCCACAGATGTGGTGCGTGCAACACTTGACGAGCTGTGTCGCCGGGATGTTCCAGCGCGGACGTCCAACGACGAGATCACTCTCTACAAGGCAGTCGGAACGGCGTTGGCTGATCTTGCCGCCGCGACGATGGTCTATGAAGCCGCCTTGATTGCCGGCTGACGCCTTCTGGCCCGGGCGATCGCGCATGATCGGAACGCGGCTGTTGCCCGGTTCCAGCAGCCAGGGACCCGCGCCAGAAGCAAGAACTATTCGTGCTTCCCTCCCCCGACGGCGTTCCCTACACTCTGGCCTGTCCTCCCCGAGTCCTGGAAATGAGGTTTTCATGAGCACGCTTACCCGCTTCTCCGTTCAGCCGCTCTCGACCATGACCCGCCGTCTTGCGGATGTCGCCTCAGCTCGTCGCGAACCCGACCTGGTCATCCAGGGCGCGCGCGTCCTGTCTACCTATTCGGAGCGCTTTCTCGACGGACGCGAAATCTGGATTTCGGGGGGCCGCATTGCAGCCGTCAAGCCGGCCGGCAGCTACAGAGGCGGGAGCGCCAAGCTCTACGACGCCAGAGGCGGCATCATCGCCCCCGGCCTGGTCGATCCGCATATCCATATCGAATCCTCGATGGTCACGGCCTGCGCCTATGCGGAAGCGGCACTCCTCAACGGCACGACGACGATCTTCTGCGACAGCCACGAGATCGGCAACGTCATGGACGTCGCCGGCGTCGAGGCCATGCTCGAGGATGCGCGGCAGGCGCCGCTGTCGATCTTCCTGACCGTGCCGAGCACCGTGCCGGCGACGACGCCGGACCTGGAAACAGCCGGCGGCGACCTGACGCCGGACAAGATCGCCGCCCTGTTCGACAAATGGCCGGAAGCCGTGGCTCTCGGTGAGAAGATGGATTTCGTCCCCGTTGCGATGGGCGACGAGCGCAGCCATGCGATCCTGGCTGCAGCACTCGAGCGCGGCAGGCCGGTGTCGGGCCATGTCTACGGACGAGAGTTCGTTGCCGCCTATGCCGCATCCGGCGTTACCGACACGCATGAAGCCATCGACCGCGATATTGCCGACGACCTGCTGGAAGCCGGCGTGTGGATCTTCCTGCGCGGCGGCCCGCCGACGACTCCCTGGCATTCGCTGCCGCAGGCGATCAAGACGATCACCGAGCTCGGCGCCTCCCACAAGCGCGTCGCCGTCTGCACCGACGACCGTGATGCGGAAGATCTGCTCGCCTTCGGCCTGGACTGGGTAACGCGCGAAGCCGTGAAATACGGCATGAGGCCGGAAGAGGCCTGGGCGATGGGTTCGCTGCACGGCGCGACGCGGTTCGGCATGGAAGGCGAAATCGGCGGTCTGGGCGGCGGGCGCCGGGCCGATCTGGTGCTTCTCAGCGACGACCTTACGCCGGTCAGCACCTGGTATGGTGGCGAACTCGTCGTCGACGGCAAGAAGATCACGCCGATCCTCGACGAAGCTATGTCGAAACCGTACCGCTATCCGGATGCCGCCTACCACACGGTCAAGCTGCCCAAAAATCTCAAGCTGACACCGGACCTGCCGACGGAGACGGTCGTCGCTCATACGATCAAGCCGGAGCTGCCCGGCATTACCCTCGGCCACGTCACCGTCACGCTGGAGCCGGCCAATGACTGGCAGGCGCATTTCGACAGGCACGACCTCTGCTTCGTGACGGTGGTGGAGCGCCACGGCAAGTCAGCCGGCAATGTCGCCCACGGACTGCTCAACGGCTTCGGGCTCAGACAAGGCGCGGTCGCATCCTCGGTCGGCCACGACAGCCACAACATCATCGTCGCCGGCACCAATGCCGCCGACATGCAGGTGGCGCTGGACGCGATCGAAGAAAGGCAGGGTGGCGTCTGTATCGTCATGGACGGCAAGGTGACGGCCATGGTGCCGCTGCCGATCGCCGGGCTCTTGTCCGACCAGCGCGTGCACCAGGTCGCGGACGAAGTAAAGGCCTTGAAGCTCGAATGGGAAAAGGCAGGCTGCACCATCGCCTATATGGGCTTCAACCTCATCCCGTTGTCGGTCATCCCGGAAATCCGGATAACCGACAAGGGCCTGGTGCTGGTGCCGGACATGGTGATCTCGCCGCTCTTCGAAAAGGCTTGACCGGCAAAAACCAGCCGGCGAGTGCTTGCTGGCATGCCAACATAGAATAGCCCGCGTGATCGAAACCTGAATGTCGGCCCGACCTAGGGAGCGAAACGCCACACCGTCGTCCTCTTGATTTCGCTGTCCTCTAGCGCCCGCGTCACCGGCACCTCGTAAACCGCGCAAAATTCCAGCCGATCCCGCGGCAGGTAACTGCGTCCGGGATCGCCGACCAGCACCGCCTTGCCCTCGGCCGCCAGCATCGCGAACCAGGGAACGAGCGCATCGGCGAAAGCGCGGTCGTAGAAGACGTCGCCGGCAAGCACGATATCCGCATCGACGGCCTGGCCGATCAGATCGGCGCCGGTAAATCCGAGCAAAACGCGATTGGCCTCGGCATTCATCCGGACTGCGGCTAGCGCCCAGGGATCGATATCGCAGGCGGTGACCTTGCGGGCACCGGCCATCACAGCCGCAATGCCGACAAGGCCGGAACCGCTGGCGAAATCGAGCACGCGCTTGCCGCGCACCGTTTCCGGTTGGTCGAGGATGTAGCGCGCCAGTCCCTGACCGCCCGCCCAGGCAAAAGCCCAGAAGGGTGGCGGCAGACCGATCGCCTCCAGCTCCTCCTCCGTCTTCAGCCAGAGTTCATGCGCCTCGCTCGCCAGATAGAGCGAAATCTCCGGCACATGCGGCGGCGGCATCAGGCTGGTATTGGCGCGGATGAAGGCTTCGGGATCGGTCTTCAACGCGGCGGATTGTCCAGCCCGCCCATGCGGCAGACTTCGAGATATTCTTCTTCCGTCACCGGCTGCACCGACAGCCGCATCGAGGTGACGAGCGCCATCTTGGCAAGCTTCTCGCTCGCCTTGACATCCTTCAGCGTCACCGGCTTAGGCAAGTCCATGACGGCTCGGATATCGACGCAATCCCACTTCGGATCGCCCTTGGCGGAGGAATCGGGATGGGAGAGGGCGCAGACTTCGACGATGCCGACGATCTCCAGCCCGTCATTGGAATGGTAGAAGAAGCCTTTGTCGCCGATCTGCATCGCCCGCATATTGTTGCGCGCCAGATAGTTGCGGACGCCGGTCCATTCTGTGCCCTTTTCGCCGGCAGCCTTCTGCTGCTCCCAGGACCAGGAGGCGGGTTCGGATTTATAGAGCCAGTGCGCCATGTTCACGCCTCCGGTTTGTTGAAGACCCAGTTGTAGGCCTGGACCTCGACGCTTTCGAACAGTCCGGCCTTGGCGTAAGGGTCGGCATCGGCAAACGCCCGCGCCGCCTCTTTCGATTCCGCTTCGATGATGATCAGGCTGCCGCAGGGCTTGCCGTCATCGTCGAGAAATGGGCCGGCGATCTTCAGCGTGCCCTCGGCATTCAGTCTGTTCAGATGCTCGATATGTGTCGGACGCGTATCCATGCGCACGTTCAGATGTCCCGGTTTGTCCTTGCAGAGAAGGGCGAAAAGCATGTCTGTCTCCTATTCGGTGGTGATCGGACGCGTCATCAGCTGCTCGATCGCCTCTGATATATCGAGCCTGCCGTCGATAATGGCGGAAACGGCATCGGTGATCGGCATGCTGACCTTCAATTCCGCCGCCAGCCGCGAGGCGACGGAGGCGGCAAACGCGCCTTCCACCAGCGCGCCATGCAGGGGATCGGTCTTGTCGCCGCGCCCGAGCGCGATGCCGAAGCGCAGGTTTCGCGATTGATGGCTCGTCGCCGTCAGCACCAGATCTCCGAGCCCGGAAAGCCCGCGCACCGTATCCGCCTGGCCGCCCATGGCGACGACGAAACGCGACATTTCCGCAAGCCCGCGCGCAATCAGCGCCGCACGCGCAGAATCGCCGATGCCGCGGCCTTCGACGATGCCGCAGGCGATCGCCAGCACATTCTTGAGCGCGCCGCCGAGCTGCACGCCGATCCGGTCGCTGGAGGCATAGAGCCGGAAGGTCCGGCCTGATATCGCCTGCGCTAGCCGCTCAGCCGTCTCCATGTCGGCTGCCGCAATCGCCATCGCCGTCGGCAGGCCTTTGGCGATATCGGCGGCAAAACCCGGGCCTGAGAGCACCGCGACGGAATGGTCCGGCAGTTCCCGTTCCAGCATGTCGGTCAGAAGATTGCCCGTCGCCCGCTCGATGCCCTTGGCGCAGGTGACGACGACAGCGTCTTTGGAAAGATAAGGTCCGTATTGCCGCGCCGCATCGGCCTGCGCCTGCGACGGCATCGCAAAAAGCACGATGGAGGCGCCGGTGATTGCATCCGCCTCGGCGGAAAATTCCAGCGTGTCGGGCAGAGAAATGCCGGGCAGCACCGCATCATGCAGCCGCTCGCTCTTCAGATCTTCCATCAGCGCCGGATTGCGCCCGACAAGCGTCACCGCACTGCGCCCGGCAAGGGCGATGACGGCGGCAAGCGCCGTGCCGAAAGCCCCCGATCCGACGACGGCGATGTTTTCGCTCATGCCTTGGCTCCTCTTTTTCCGAAACCGACCAGCGTTTCCGCGTTGGAATCGAGCGGCCAGCGCGACCGCGGCTGTACGTCGAGCGCATCCGGTGCGGCACCCGCCGCCATCCGCTCCAGTCCCGCCCAGGCGATCATCACGGCATTGTCGGTGCAGAGGTGCAGCGGCGGTGCAATAAAACGGAAGCCATTCTTGTCGCACAGCGCCTGCAGCGTGCCGCGCAGTTCGAGATTGGCGGCGACGCCGCCGGCAACGACGAGCGCAGGCTTTTCGCCAGCAGCAGAGCCGGTAGCAGGCCCAGGAGTAGGCAATGTCGCCGGAAATTCCGTCTTGAACCGCTGCAGGCCGCGGCCGATGCGATCCTTCAGCGTCCGCGAAATCGCCTTCTGGAACGAGGCGCAGATATCCGCCACGTCCTGATCGCTGAGCGGCGCGATATCCTGTGCCGCCTGCCGCACGGCCGTCTTCAATCCGGAGAAGGAGAAATCGAGCCTTGCCTCACCGACCAGCGGCCGCGGAAAATTGAAACGATCGGGATTGCCGTCCCGCGCCATGCGCTCCACCGCCGGTCCGCCGGGATAGGGCAGGCCGAGCAGCTTTGCCGTCTTGTCGAAGGCTTCGCCGAGCGCATCGTCGATCGTCGTGCCCCAGCGCTCGTATTGCCCGACGCCGCGCACCAGGATGAGTTGGGTATGGCCACCGGAGACGAGCAGCATCAGATAGGGAAAGGACAGTCCGTCCGTCAGCCGCGCCGTCAGCGCATGGCCTTCGAGATGGTTGACCGCATAGAGCGGCTTGCCAGCGGCTCTGGCAATCGCTTTGCCGGTCATCAACCCGACAAGCAGCCCGCCGATCAACCCCGGCCCCGACGTGGCGGCAATGGCGTCGACATCGCCCAGCGACACATTGGCGCGCTTCAGCGCCTCTTCGATCAGCTCGTCCAGCGCCTCGACATGGGCGCGCGCGGCGATCTCCGGCACCACGCCGCCATAGGCGCTGTGCTCGTCGAGCTGCGACAGCACCACGTCCGACAGCACGTTGGAATGCCCCTCCGCATCGCGCTCGACGACGGCGGCGGCGGTCTCGTCGCAGCTTGTTTCGATGCCAAGGATGCGTAGAAAGGGAACCATGAAGCCTGTTCGTTGATTGCGATGGGATGGAAACCCGTTTACGAGAACTCCGGTAACAACGGAATTGAGCGGATGCAAACAAAACCTTTCCGGATCGGCACGCGGGGTAGCCCGCTGGCGCTTGCCCAGGCGCATGAGGCCCGCGACAGGCTGATGGCGGCGCATCATCTGCCCGAAGAACTGTTCGAGATCGTCGTGCTGACGACCAAGGGCGACCGCATCACCGACCGGTCGCTTTCCGAGATTGGCGGCAAGGGCCTCTTCACCGAAGAGCTCGAACAGAAGCTTGCCGCTGGCGAGCTGGATTTCGCCGTGCACTCCGCCAAGGACATGCCGACGCACCTGCCCGAGGGCCTTCATCTTTCCGCCTATCTGCCGCGCGAGGATATCCGCGACGCCGTCATCGGTCGCACCGCGCGCAAACTGATCGACCTGCCGCATGGCGCCACCGTTGGTTCCTCGTCGCTGCGCCGCCAGGCGCTGATCCGCCGCATGCGGCCTGACATTAACGTCATCACCTTCCGCGGCCTAGTGGAAACGCGCCTGCGCAAGCTCGAGGAGGGCCAGGTGGACGCGACCCTGCTGGCACTGGCCGGCCTGAAGCGTCTCGGCAAGGTCGATGTGCTGACCGATATCCTCGATCCCGACACCTTCCCGCCCGCCCCGGCGCAGGGGGCGATCTGCATCGAAAGCCGCATCGGCGATGCCAGGGTCGACGATCTGCTGGCACCGGTCAACGATATCACGACTTTCGACACCGTCTCCTGCGAACGCGCCTTCCTCGCCGCACTCGACGGCTCCTGCCGCACGCCGATCGGTGGTTATGCCATCTGCGAAGGCGACCTGATCCGCTTCTCCGGCCTCATCATCACCCCCGACGGCCGCAGCCAGCATGCCGTGACGACCGACGGCCACCGCCGCGACGCGGCGGCACTCGGCACCCGCGCCGGCCAGGACGTGCGCGCAAGGGCCGGCAGCGCCTTTTTCGACGATTGGCACTGAGGCCGCTGATGCGCGTGCTCGTCACCCGCCCCGCCCATTCGGCGACGAGAACCGCACAACGTTTGCGCGATATGGGCCACGAGCCCTTGCTGCTGCCGCTGCGCCAGCCGGTCCACGACAACACCGCCGCCGTAGCCGCGCTGGCGACCACCAGCGGCGCAATCGCGGTGACCAGCGCCGAAGCGATCAGGGTCGTTTCCGCCCTCGGTGAGCAGCTTCGTCCGCATCTTACCCGCCCGTTTTTCGCGGTCGGGGAGACGACGGCGGGAGAGGCGCGCAGCCTTGGCTTCCGATATGTCGCCGCATCCGCGGGCAACGGCCGCGATCTTGCCGATCTCATCGCGGTGCAGGGAGCCGACGGGTTGCTCTATCTTGCCGGCACCCCGCGCGCCGAAACTTTCGAAGGAAGATTGCGCGAGCTTGGCATCCAATTTTCCGTCGCCGAATGTTATCGCATGCAATCGGCCGTCCCCGATTCTGCCGAGGTCGACGCGATCTTCGCTGACGGTGGCCCGGACGTCATCCTCTTCTATTCCCGCCAGACGGCTGAGGATTTCTTTCGCCTGCCGGAGCCGCGGTCCGCCCTACTGAAGCGCAGCACAATTCGCCTCCTTTGCCTGAGCGAGGCGGTGGCGGGAGCCGTTCCGGCAGTACTTCGAAAAAACGTGACGATTGCGCCGATGCCGGATGAGAGAAGCCTTTTGTCGCTGCTTTGAAGGCTCTAACTGCCCAAATTTGATCTAACCTCTTCCCTTAACTGGGATCACTGTCTAGTTTCGTTGCAATGCAGGATAAAGAGGACCTCATGGTATCGGGAAACCCGCCACGCCATTCGAAGAGCGCCGACGAGCCGGTCACGATCGACCTCGATGCACAGGAATTCGCCTCCGCAGCCGATACCGAAAAGCCGGTAGAGAGCCCAGCCGGTGATGCCGACACTACCGCCGCCACGGACGACGGCCTGACGCCCGAAACCGAAGCTGCCTCGCATGCCGAATATGAAGAAAAGCCTGCGGCGGAGGCGCTTGAGGAGGAACCGGTAGCTTCGGAACCGTCCTACACCCCTCCTCCCGAACAGCCCGCGCCGAAGAGCGCCGGCACCTCCGGTCTCATTGCCGCCGGCATCTTCGGCGGCCTCGTGGCGCTGCTCGGCGCGGGCGCCATCCAGTATGCCGGTTACCTCCCGAGCTCGTCTGCGCCACAGGCGACCTCGCCGGAGACCGCCGAGCTTTCCGGCGAGATCGACGGCCTGAAACAGGCCGTCGCCAACCTTGCCGCCAACCCGGCGAGCACGGATGACGGCGCGCTCGAGAAGCGCGTCGCTGCGCTGGAATCGGCGGCGAAGGCTCCCGCAGCCGGTGCACCGGCCGATTCGGCAAATGTCGAGGCGCTCAACCAGAAGATTGCGGAACTGACCGGCCAGGTCGATCAGCTGCGCGCCACACTTGCCCAGTCTTCCGAACAGCAGACGACGAACGGCGCCGATATATCCAAGCGCCTCGAAGAGGCCGAAAAGAAGCTGAACGAGCCGCGCGAGGACGTCGCCGTCGCCCGGGCGATCGCGGCCGCCGCCCTTAAGGCGGCGATCGATCGCGGCGGTCCGTTTGTGGCCGAACTCGACACTTTCGCCGGCGTCGCGCCCGACGATCCTGCTGTCGCCGACCTCCGCGCCTTTGCCGAGACCGGCATTCCCTCACGCGCCGAACTGGTGGCAGCGGTTCCCGATGTCGCCACCGCGATCGTCGAAGCCGTCAACCAGCCGGATCCGAACCAGAGCTGGTCGGACCGGCTGATGTCGAGCGCCAAGTCGCTGGTGAGCGTTCGCCCCGTCGGCAATATAGAGGGTGAAAGCGTCGAAGCCATTGCTGCCCGCATGGAGGACAAAGTGAAGAGCGGTGACCTGCCCGGCGCTTCCGCCGAATGGAACAATCTGCCCGCCCTCGGCAAGCAGGCGTCGACCGCCTTCAAGCAATCACTCGAAGCGCGCATCCGCGTCGAGGAACTGGTCGGGGGCGCGCTGTCGAAAGCCGTTTCCGGCACCGGCAAGGAAGGATAAGACCATGCTGATCCGCCTTGTCGCCTTCGCCCTCTTCGTGCTGCTTCTCGCCTATGGCTTCTCCTGGCTTGCCGATCGCCCCGGCGATCTCTCGCTGATCTGGGAGGGCCAGATCTACCAGACGAAGCTGATCGTTGCCGCCAGCGCCATCATCGCTCTCATCGCCGCCGTGATGATCGCCTGGTGGTTCGTCCGCCTGGTCTGGACTTCGCCGCATTCGGTGACGCGATATTTCCGCGCCCGCAAGCGCGACCGCGGTTATCAGGCGCTGTCCACCGGCCTGATCGCCGCCGGCGCCGGCAATGCCCTGCTTGCCCGCAAGATGGCCGCCCGCTCGCGCGGCCTCATCCGCGCCGATCAGGAGCCTCTGATCAACCTGCTCGAAGCTCAGGCGGCCCTGATCGAAGGCCGCCATGACGAGGCGCGCGCCAAGTTTGAGGCCATGGCCAACGATCCCGAGACGCGCGAACTCGGCCTGCGCGGCCTTTATCTCGAAGCCCGCCGTCTCGGGGCCAACGAGGCGGCCCGCCAATATGCCGAAAAGGCGGCCGACAACGCGCCCTATCTGCCCTGGGCAGCCCAGGCGACGCTCGAATATCGCAGTCAGGCCGGCCGCTGGGACGATGCGATCCGCCTGCTCGAACAGCAGAAGGCTGCCCGCGTCGTCGAAAAGGCCGAAGCCAACCGTCTGCATGCCGTCCTGCTGACGGCGCGCGCCGGCGAGAAGCTGGAAAGCAACCCGGCCGGTGCTCGCGACGACGCCCAGCAGGCGCTGAAGCTCGCCCCCGATTTCATTCCGGCAGCTCTCGTCGCTGCAAAGGCGCTGTTCCGCGAAGGCGGCGTGCGCAAAGCCGCCTCGATCCTCGAACAGGCCTGGAAATCGGCACCGCATTCGGAGATCGGCCAGGCCTATGTCAGGGCCCGCAGCGGCGATTCCACGCTCGACCGACTGAAGCGTGCCGAGCGGCTGGAAGGGCTGCGCCCGAACAATGTCGAATCCCTTCTCGTCGTCGCTCAGGCGGCACTCGACGCGCAGGAATTCGCCAAGGCGCGCACCAAGGCGGAAGCGGCGGCGCGCATGCAGCCGCGTGAAGCCGCCTTCCTGCTCTTGGCCGACATCGAAGAGGCCGAGACCGGCGACCAGGGCCGCGTGCGCCACTGGCTGGCCCAGGCGCTCAAGGCGCCGCGCGATCCGGCCTGGGTGGCGGATGGTTTCGTCTCCGACAAATGGCTGCCGATATCGCCGGTGACCGGCCGTCTCGACGCCTTCGAATGGAAGGCGCCTTTCGGCCAGATCGAAGGTCCGCTCGAAGACGGTTCGACGCCGGCCTCGATCGAAACGGCTCTGAAGACGCTGCCGCCGCTGCGTGACGTCAGGCCGGAAAGCCCCGTCAACGACCATCGCATCATCGAGCTGGAACGCGCTGCGACGATTGCCGAGGCTGTGCGCCCCACGCCGGCACCAGCGCCGGCAAAATCGAAACCCGTCGAACCGGCCGCGAGCGATAAAGCGCCGGCGCCGAATGAGGCAAAACCTTTCTTTGGCGGGTTGCCGGATGATCCCGGCGTTCGCGATCCCAGGGTGGAACCGGAACCCAAGACACGGCTCCGCCTTTTCTGAAATGGAACGAAAACCGCATGTTCGAACGCTTTCAGGCATTCTTCCAAAAGCTCACCGCCGACCACCCGAAGAAAGGATTTGCCCCTGATGATCCGCGCATCGCAGTGGCAGCGCTCTGCATGCAGGTCATGGAGGCCGACGGTCAGATCAAAGCCAGCGAGAAGAAGCGGCTGCGCAAGCTCCTGAAGGAGCAGTATGCCCTCGACGGCAAACAGCTCGATGCTCTGATGGCCGCCGGTCTGGAGGCCGAAAGCACCGCCGTCGATTATTATCGCTTCACCGCCGACCTGAAACGCCATCTCAATACCGAGCAACGGCTGGAGCTGATCGGCATCCTCTGGGACATCGTCTATGCCGATGGCGAACGCAGCGAGATGGAAGACCATGTGATCTGGCGTATCGCCGATCTGCTCGGCGTCTCCTCGCGCGAGCGCATCCAGAAGCGGCAGGAGGCCGCCGCCAGGGTGACGGATGTCCAGGTTGCGCAAGATGATGCCGACTGAGCAGAACCCGAACCGCGACGGGCGCCCGATCCTTATCATCCTGCATCAGGAGCGATCGAGCCCCGGCCGTGTCGGCCAATTGCTCGTCGAAAAGGGCTACCGCCTCGATATTCGTCGCCCGGTTCTCGGCGAGCCGCTTCCGACGACGCTCGAAGACCATGCCGGCGCCGTGGTCTTCGGCGGGCCGATGAGCGCCAATGATCCCGATGACTTCATCAAGAAGGAGATCGACTGGATCGATATTCCGCTGCGGGAAAAACGCCCCTATCTCGGCATCTGCCTCGGCGCGCAGATGCTGGTGCATCATCTCGGCGGCAAGGTGCAGCCGAATGCCGACGGCTCGACGGAGATCGGCTGGTATCCGCTGCACCCGACCGAGAAGGGCCGGCTGCTGATGCACTGGCCGAAGATGGTCTATCATTTCCATCGCGAGGGTTTCGAACTGCCGCGCGGCGCCGACCTGCTGGCCGAAGGCGATGCCTATCCGAACCAGGCCTTCCGCTACGACGGCAACGCCTGGGGCCTGCAGTTCCATGCCGAGCTCACTCGGGTGATGATGCATCGCTGGGTCGTGCATGGCGCCCATCGCTTCATCCTGCCGAACGCCCAGCAGGGCCGCGAACATCTCGAAGGCCGCATGCTGTTCGACGCGCCGCTGAGAGCCTGGCTGACCGAATTCCTCGACATCGTCTTCGAGGGAAAGGCGGCGAAGGCGACGTCTTCTATCGCTCTTCGCGCATAATCGGTTTCGAAATCGATCCCGACTATGCGGTGGGCGCGTCGAGCGTATCGATCTGCCGCAATTTCGGGAAACTCGAAGCCCAGATCGCCGCCACAGCAAGCGTTCCGATCCCGCCGATAACAACCGCCGGCACAGCACCGAAGATCGATGCCATCGTGCCTGCCCTGAATTCCCCGAGTTCGTTTGAAGCACCGACGAAGACCATGTTGACGGCGTTGACCCGGCCGCGCAGATGATCCGGCGTCCAGAGCGCAATCAGGCTCTCGCGCACATAGACCGACACCATGTCGGCCGCCCCCATCAGCGCCAGCGCCGCGATCGAGACCTCGGTGTTGGTCGACACGCCGAAAATGATCGTTCCAAGGCCGAACAGGGCGACGCCGATGAACATGTAGATGCCGGCGCGGTGTTTGAGCGGGTAGGCGGCCAGGAAGATCGCCATGACGATGGCGCCAAGGCCGGGTGCGGCACGCAACAGCCCGAGCCCCCAGGGACCGAGTGTCAGAATATCACGCGCAAAAATCGGCATCAGCGCCGTCGCGCCGCCGAGCAATACGGCGAAGAGATCGAGTGAGATCGCCCCGAGCACCACCCTTTCGGCGCGGATGAAGCTGAAGCCACCGAGGATCATTGCCCAGCTCTTGGTTTCGCCCGTCGTCTTCTGCTCCGGCTTCGGGATCATGTAGAGAAGGGCCGCACCGAGCACGGAAAAGATCACCGCCACACTATAGGCGGTCGTCGCGCTGACGCCGTAGAGCAGGCCGCCGAGCACCGGCCCGGTGATCGCCGCAAGCTGCCAGGACGACGAATTCCAGGCGATCGCATTGGAAAGAGCCTGCTCCGGCACGAGATTGGGCGCCAGCGACTGCACCGCCGGCGACATGAAGGCACGTTCGATGCCGAAGATCAAAAGGACGGCGAAAACAGGCAGAGGTGTAAAGGTGCCCATGATAGTCATGACCAGCAGCGCCAGTGTGCAGAGCGCGCTCACCAGCGAGCAGAGCGCGGCGATCGCCCGGCGATTATACCGGTCGGCCACCGAGCCGGTGACGAGCATGAGCAGCAGCGACGGCAGGAACTGCACGAGACCGATCAGGCCGAGATAGATCGCCTTGCCCGTCTGGTCGTACATCTGCCAGCCGACGGCAACGCTGACGATCTGCTGCGAGAAGGAAAGCAGGAAGCGCGCGAAGAAGAACCGCGTGTAGGACGAATGCCGAAACGCGGCAAAACGGTCTCCGGTGGGCGCAAACGACATGGATGTTTTCCGAGGAGACGGGCGCCGCAATAGCTGCAGAGCCGCCCGTTAAACATGATTCACCGCGCGTCTCCACACGGCACTTGCTCGTTTAGTCACCAATGTCTACATGTCTGTCAACAACGAATTTGGAGATGACGATGTTTGCGCTGTTTCAAACCATTGATTTGGCTTTGAATATTTACACCTGGATCCTGATTGGCAGTGCCATTTTTTCCTGGCTCTATGCCTTTAACGTCATCAACTCCAGCAATCAGTTCGTCAATTCGGTCGGCACTTTTCTCTATAACGTCACCGAACCGGCGCTGAAGCCGATCCGCCGCTTTCTGCCGAACCTTGGCGGCATCGACATTTCGCCGATCATCCTGCTGCTGATCATCTTCTTCCTGCGCACCTTGCTGTGGACCACGCTGTACCCGCTGGTCGCTTGAGCCGTCCCTGGCGCCTTTTCGATGACCATCTGCGCCTCGCCGTCCGGCTGACGCCGAATGGCGGGCGTGACGCAATCGATGGCATCGAGGCCGACGGCGAGGGTGAAGCCCTCCTGAAGGCGCGCGTCACATCGGTCCCGGAAAAGGGCAAGGCAAACAAGGCCCTCATCCTGCTGATCGCGCAATCGCTGCGCATTCCCAAATCCAGCGTCAGCTTTGTCTCCGGCGAGACCGCACGCAAAAAAATCCTCCGGATCGACGGCGACCCGGAGGATTTGGCAAGAAAGCTCGAAGCGTTTCTTCGCTGAACGATCAGCCCTTCGTCGTCTTGGCGCGCTCGACGGCTTCGAGGATCAGTTCACCGGCTTCCTTGGAGTCGCCCCAGCCGAAGATTTTCACCCACTTGCCGGGCTCCAGATCCTTGTAGTGCTCGAAGAAGTGCTCGATCTGCTTCAGCGTGATCTCGGGAAGATCGGTGTAGTCCTTCACCTTCTCGTAGCGCAGCGTCAGCTTCGGCGACGGCACGGCGATGATCTTCTCGTCCTTGCCGGAATTGTCTTCCATCTTCAGGACGCCGATCGGGCGGACATTGATGACGCAGCCGGGAACCAGCGGGCGGGTGCTGGCGATCAGCACATCGATCGGGTCGCCGTCTTCCGACAGTGTGTGCGGCACGAAACCATAATTGCCGGGATAGGTCATCGGCGTATAGAGGAAACGATCGACCACCAGCGTGCCGGCTTCCTTGTCCATCTCATACTTGATGGGATGACCGCCGACCGGAACCTCGACGATAACGTTGACGTCCTCAGGTGGATTATTACCGATGGAAATAGCGTCGATGCGCATAGGAAACTCCCGCGAGGTTGAATTTGTTCGCAGCCAGATAATCAGTTTCATGTGGCAACGCAACATCGCACAGCGCCAATGCTTGACTGCAGCGGCGCACATTCACATCAAAAACTTCCGGTAGGAGATAGGCGAAGGCCGACTCTAGCGCCGTGCGTCTTTTCAGACACGCTAGGGATCGATCAGCTCCAGATGAAGCCGATCTTCTTCAATTGCCTGTGGTCGAAACTTTCCATGCCTTCGCAGAAATCGACACCGCCGTGATGGCGGTAGAAGCGGCCGGCAGTCTCGTTTTCCTCGAGGCACCAGACCACCAGCCCGTTGCAGCCCAGCGACTTCAACAGCCGGCGCGCCTCGCCGAACAGCATCCTGCCGAGGCCGATGCCCTGATATTCGGGCCGAAGGTAAAGCTCGTAGATTTCGCCTTCCTGCGGTAAAGCGCGGGCGCGGTTCAGGCCAAGCGTCGCATAGCCGGCGACGGTGCCGGCAACATCGAGAACCAGCAGCGTTGCCGGCCCGCGCGTCGCCTTGCGCCACCAGCTTTCGCCGCGCCGCTCGATCATCTGCGTCAGCGCACGATGCGGAATGATACCCGCATAGGTATGCTGCCAGGCGAGCCTGTGTGTTTCCGATATAGCGCGGGCATCATGCGGCTCGGCCCGCCGGACATCGATCGACAACGTCTTCATAACGTTTACTCTGGTCCCGCCAGAGGCAATTAACCATATGCGATACCGCATTCCGGTCCATTGCCCACAGACTTAACATGTGGACGATGGTCAAAAGTTAACGCTTTTTTAACGATTGTCACAAGATGGAATCGACGCGGCGCACAACAAAAACCCCGGCGCGAGGGCCGGGGTTTTAAGGACTTCTCTAAACTGCGCCAGGCTCTCAGAGGGCCGCCTTCGACTTTTCGAAACGCTTGCGATCGTTTGCGTCGAGATACATCTTGCGCAGACGAATATTCTTCGGCGTCACTTCCATCAGCTCGTCGTCCTGGATCCAGGAGAGTGCGCGATCAAGCGTCATGCGGATCGGCGGCGTCAGCTTCACCGCTTCGTCCTTGCCGGCGGCGCGGATGTTGGTGAGCTGCTTGCCCTTCAGGACGTTGACTTCAAGGTCGTTGTCGCGCGAATGGATGCCGATGATCATGCCGGCATAGACCTTTTCGCCCGGCTCGATGATCATCGGGCCGCGATCTTCCAGGTTGAACATCGCATAGGCGACGGCTTCGCCGGGAGCGTTGGCGAGCAGCACGCCGTTGACGCGGCCACCGATCACACCCTTGTAGGGCTGGTAGTCGTGGAACAGGCGGTTCATGATCGCCGTGCCGCGCGTATCCGTCAGCAGCTCCGACTGGTAGCCGATCAGGCCGCGGGTCGGTGCGTAGAAACGCAGGCGGAGACGGTTGCCGCCCGACGGACGCAACTCGACCATTTCGGCCTTGCGCTCGGACATCTTCTGCACGACGACGCCGGAATGTTCTTCGTCGACGTCGATGACGACCTCTTCGACCGGCTCCAGAAGCTGGCCGCTTTCATCCTTGTGCATCACGACACGCGGACGCGACACGGCAAGCTCGAAGCCTTCGCGACGCATGGTTTCGATGAGGACGGCGAGCTGAAGTTCGCCGCGGCCGGACACGTAGAACGAATCCTTGCCTTCGGCTTCTTCGATCTTCAGGGCGACGTTGCCCTCCGCTTCCTTGAAGAGGCGGTCGCGGATGACGCGGCTCGTCACCTTGTCGCCTTCGGTGCCCGCCAGCGGGCTATCGTTGACGATGAAGGACATGGTGACGGTCGGCGGATCGATCGGCTGCGCCGGCAGCGGTGCTGTGATCGAAGGATCGCAGAAGGTGTCGGCGACCGTGCCCTTGGAAAGGCCGGCGATCGCAATGATATCACCTTGATGCGCTTCTTCGATCGGCTGGCGTTCGATGCCGCGGAAGGCGAGGATCTTGGAAATGCGGCCGGTTTCAATCGTCTTGCCGTCGGCGTGGAGAACCTTCACCGCCTGGTTCGGCTTGATGGAACCGGAATTGATGCGGCCGGTGATGATGCGACCGAGGAAGGGGTTGGCTTCGAGGATCGTGCCGATCATCGTAAACGGACCTTCGTGGACGGTCGGCTCCGGAACATGCTTGAGCACCAGGTCGAGAAGCGGGGTAAGACCCTGATCCTTCGGACCTTCTGGATTGACGTTCATCCAGCCGTCGCGGCCCGAACCGTAGAGGATCGGAAAGTCGAGCTGCTCGTCGGTCGCGTCGAGGTTTGCAAAGAGGTCGAAGACTTCGTTGATGACTTCTTCGTGGCGGCCGTCCGGACGGTCGATCTTGTTGATCGCGACGATCGGGCGAAGGCCGACCTTCAGCGCCTTGCCGACGACGAATTTCGTTTGCGGCATCGGGCCTTCCGAGGCATCGACGAGAACGATCGCGCCATCCACCATCGAGAGAATGCGCTCGACTTCACCGCCGAAGTCGGCGTGGCCGGGGGTGTCGACGATGTTGATGCGGACACCCTTCCATTCCACCGAGGTCGCCTTGGCGAGAATGGTGATGCCGCGTTCCTTTTCGAGATCGTTCGAGTCCATCACGCGTTCAGCGACACGCTGATTTTCGCGGAACGAGCCGGACTGCTTGAGAAGCTCATCCACCAGGGTCGTTTTGCCATGGTCAACGTGCGCGATGATCGCGATATTGCGAAGTGCCATATGTGAAATCTCTGAGGCTGGGGCGCACGCTCTAGAGGACGCGCCTATTAGTTTGGGGCGTCCATACAGTTTTTTTTGCGTTTGCGAAAGGGGGGAACGCGCAAAAGCTGCGGCAAGGCTTTCGCCCCGCCGCATCACAGCGTGTCATCAAATTGTCTTAGGCGTCGCTGCCTGTCAATTCCTCGAAGGTCGAAAGTCCTTTTTTCAGAAGCATCGCATCCGGGCTCGGCAGCTTGCCGCGGAAGGCCTTATAGGCATCCTCTGGATCGACCGAGCCGCCGACGGAATAGATATTCTCCTTGAGCTTGCGCGCCATCTCGCCGTTGAAGGCGTCGCCCGTCTCCTCGAAGGCGGCGAAGGCGTCGGCGTCGAGCACCTCCGACCACATGTAGGAGTAATAGCCGGCCGAATACCCGCCGGAGAAGATGTGCTGGAAGTGCGGCGTTGCGTGGCGCATGACGATAGACTTCGGCATGCCGATCTCGGCCAGCACCTCCGCCTGCACCGCCATCGGGTCCTCGACGGTCGTTCTCGTGTGAAACGCCATATCGACCAACGCCGACGAGGTGAATTCCACGGTATTGAAACCGGCATTGAACGTTCGCGCGGCCAGCACCTTGTCGAGCAGGGCCTGCGGCATCGGCTCGCCGGTCTCGAAATGCACGGCATAGCGCTTCAGGATAGCGGGCACCGTCAGCCAGTGCTCATAAAGCTGCGACGGCAGCTCGACGAAATCGCGCGAAACACTGGTGCCGGAAACGGAAGGGTAGGTAACATTCGACAGCATGCCGTGCAGCGCGTGGCCGAATTCGTGGAACAGTGTGCGCGCGTCGTCGAGCGACAGCAGCGCCGGCTTGCCTTCCGCCGGCTTGGCGAAGTTGCAGACATTATAGATGATCGGCAATTCGCCGTGGCGGCCGTTCTTCAGCTCAAGCCGGTGCTGCGATTGCAATGAGCTCATCCAGGCGCCGGAACGTTTCGAGCTGCGGGCGAAATAATCGCCGAGGAACAGGGCGACCAGCCGGTCCTCGCGGTCCCTGATTTCGAACACCCTGACGTCAGGATGATAGGCGGCCACACCCTTCTTCTCGACGGCGCGGATGCCGAACAGCCGCCCGGCCACATCGAAGCAGGCCTCGATGATCTTCTCGAGCTGCAGATAGGGCTTGAGTTCGGCCTCGGAGAAATCGAACTTTTGCGTCCGGATCTTTTCGGCATAGTGGCGCCAGTCCCAGGGCATCACCTCATGGTTCCGGCCCTCGTCTGATATCAGCGCCGCGATATCGGCCTCCTCCTCGCCGGCGCGTTTCACCGCCCGCGCCCAGACGGCTTTGAGCAGGCCGTTCACCGCCTCCGCCGTCTTCGCCATCGTGTTGTCGAGCTTCAGCTCGGCGAAATTGCCGTAGCCGAGCAGCGTCGCCACCTGATGGCGCAGCGCCAGCGTTTCCTTGATGACGGCGCGGTTGTCCGTCTCCCCGTCATTTTCGCCGCGCGCCACCCACGCCTTGAAAGCCTGCTCGCGCAGATCGCGGCGCTCCGAAAAGGTGAGGAACGGCTCGATGATCGAGCGTGACAGCGTCACCGCATATTTGCCCTCTTCGCCGCGTTCGCGCGCGGCCGCCGCCATCGCGTCGCGAAGGAATTCCGGCAGCCCGGCGAGCTCGGCGCCGTCGGAAAGCAGCAGTGCCCAGGCCTTCTCGTCGGCCAGCACGTTCTGGCCGAATTGCGTCCCGAGGCCGGCAAGCTTTTCGTTGATCGCGGCGAGCTTCTCCTGCTCGGCCTTGTCAAGCTTGGCGCCCGACTTGACGAAGCCTTTCCAATGGCGTTCCAGCACGCGCGTCTGTTCGAGCGTCAGGCCAAGGCTCTCGCGTCTCTCCCAGAGCGTATCGATGCGGGCAAAAAGCGCAGCATTCATCCCGATCTTGGAATAGTGGCGCGACATTTTCGGCGAGATCTCCCGCTCCAGCGCCTGGATCACATCATTGGTATGGGCGCCCGCCTTGTTCCAGAACAACGCCGAAACGCGCGACAGTGCGTCGCCGGCAATCTCCAGCGCCACGACTGTATTGTCGAATGTCGGCGCATCGCCGTTTCCGGCGATCTCGTCGATCTCCCTTTCATGCGCAGCAAGGGCGGCTTCGAAGGCGGCGGCAAAGTCGCCGTCATCAACGGCATCGAAGCGCGGCAGGCCGTGAAGACCGTCCCAGCTTACCAGCGCCGGATTGAAATCATGTGGAGAAGGCATTGGAAAATTCCTTTTTGGCATGCAGGTGGATCGTCAATATAGGAGAGCAACCATGGAATTGGTATGTTGGCGGGGAAGACCTTTTGCCTCGTCCACCAAATCTGGCGAACGCCTGCCAAATCCGGTGGACAAAAGTTGACGCGTGACAATTAACCAATCGTTAACGATTGACGCGAATCACGCGCAAGCGCTAGTTTTCAGGTGTTCTTCTTGTAAGGGGACATGCGCCATGGAAATTTTTTCTGTGCGGTCTTCTCAGAGTTTGCTATTTAAAAACAATCCTAATAACGCAAAAAGTTCGAAGACCTCTGATATTCAAATCGAGACCAAAGCTCCGGCCCCGGCCTCGTTCCAGATCGAAGACAATGTTGACGAAGGGCCTGATTTTACCGCGGTCAGCCCTGGAGAGTTGCGCAACTACGCGCGCCAGAGTTTCGACAGCGGCCTGATCGATCAGAACACCTATGCCGCGATCTCCGAGCCGCTGCCGATGCATGCGATCGATCCGCTCGGCAACGTCATCGATCTCTCCAGCGTCACCGACGGCACCAGCTTCAATTTCCTCGATTATTACAAGAACCAGCTCCAGGTCGCCATGTCGATCGGTGATCCCAACGAGGTTCAGACGCTGAAATCGATCGTCAATTTCCTGGACGGCTGATCAGAGCATGATGCCTGTTCTAGAGCAATTCCAGGAAAAGTCCGAAGCGGTTTTCCGTCCGGAATTGCGTAAAAACAAAAGGATAGAGCGGTTCTGCGTTTCCGTTAAAAGCTGAACCGCTCTAGGTCAGGCCTTGCGCCAGCCGAGCAGGCCGGGTGTGGCATGCCAGAGCGCCTGGGCTGCAAATCCCATGAAGAGTACGCCGGAGCAGCGCACGATCAGCCGCTCATGGGCGCGGTAGAAGCGGCGGACCGCGCCTGCGCCGATGACGCCGATCAGGATGATATCGGCAGTCACGAAACCGACGAACGATACGCCGAGAAGCACCGGCAACGCCTCGAAATCGAGCGCGCCGGCCGAGCCTGCGACCAGCGCCGTGAAGGTCGCGAGCGCCACCGGATAACCCTTCGGATTGGTGACGCCGAAGATCAGACCGCGGCGAAACGGCCGCTCGACCACAACAAGCGCCTGCCCCTCCGCTTTCGGCTTGGCATTGATGGCGCTCCAGCCGATCCAGGCGAGGTAGAAACCGCAGGCAAGTCCGAGCAGGTCGAAGACGAAGGTTCCGATCGTCTTGGCCCCGACGATCGCGATCAGCGCCAGCGACGACCAGATGAGATCCCCGACCAGATGCCCCATCATGAAGAAGGCGCCGGCCTTCCGGCCCTGCCCGGCGCCGATGCCGAGCAGTTGCAGGAAAGCCGGTCCCGGAATGAGCACGTAGAAGAGCGCCGCCAGAAAGGCGCCGAAGAGCAAGGACTGCGTCATGGAAATGCTCCGGAGGATGATAACGGCAGACTAAGCGATCACAGCCATCCGTCAAGGGTGGTGCACCGCCGTGAAAAATGGATCAGGTAGCAAAGGCGACCAGAGGCGGCTTTCGACACGAAGCGGACATCTCATCGTTGAAGGATGCGGCTGCTTTGCGCCCTGCTCCCGCCGGAAAGGCCGGTGGAGTCACTTCCCAAGAGCAGAGTCCCGCGAGGCGAGTTTCCCGACCCGCGCTACTCGCCCAAGCTGGAAAGCAATTCGTCGAGCTGCTCCAACTGCTCCGGCAATGCGACCGCCGAGCCCTGTAGTGCCTCCTCTAGCGCCTCCTTGGACGGGTAGACTTCGTGGAAAATCAGCAGCGTCTTCCCGCCCTGGTCCTCGAAGGTCACGGTCGTGACCGCGCCCTCTTCGCCTTCGTCGTTGGTCCAGACGATGCGCTCGTTCGGCACCACCTCAAGATACTTGCCGTAGAAGGCCATGGTGTCCGCACCGCCGGCGCCGAATTCCAGCCGATATTTGCCGCCGGTACGGACGTCCATATCGCACGATACGAGCGAAACGCCGGATGCCGATTTTGGCACCCACCAGCGCTGGAACAGCTCGGGCTGGCTCCACGCCCTGTAAACCGTGCTCGGCGGCGCATTGAATGTCCGCGTTACGACGAGTTCGCGATCCCCTCTGCGCTCGACTGACGTGCGGTTCTGTGCACCACCTTCACCGTCAACTTGCTGATTCATCGCTTCCATCCTGTTTCATTTCGCTGATGATTTCGTCCAATGCTTCGAAGCGGGCCTCGAAGAGCTTGCGATGCGCCTCGATCCAATCGGCCTCCGCCTTGAGACCGCGTTTCCCAAGCTTGCAGGTTCTCACCCGTCCGACCTTCTGCGTGACGACGAGCCCCGCCCGCTCGAGGACCTGGATGTGCTTCTTCATGCCGGTCAGCGTCATCTGGAACTTATCCGCGAGACTGGTGATCGACTCGTCCGCTCGGCCAAGCTGATGGATGATCCCGCGGCGGGTCGCATCGGACAGCGCCGCAAACGAGCGATCGAGGCAATGACTTGGATACTGAACCATGTAGTTCAGTATATAACCTGCTCGCGCAGGAAGCGCAAGCCTCCCGAACTCTTCCCTGCCGTCGACCGGTCATTCGAGGTCATGCACCGCGGCGGCGGCAGCAATAATCGTCTGCTGCGGCTCGATACCGTTGAAGAAGGCTCTCATCCCGCGCGTCGTCGGATGAAAAACGGCCGGAGGTCTGCGCCTCTTCAGCGACGGGCAGGGGCGCTGGCCGGATCAGCTTAGCGAGTTTACGCAGGCTCTTCCGCTGACGCCGTGAGGGCACGTAGGTGTCGGTTTTTGCGATGTCGCGGGCCACGTCCCGGCGGCTTCGAGCGCATCAAGTTGAAACTCAAAGGGCTGAGCCCTGTCCAGTACAGAACTCAGCCCTTAAATCTAACCAGCCTTTAATCCGTCCAACTTATTGGGATCAGTTCAATGACGGCTGACTCTTATGCGGCTCGAAAATGAACCTTGATCAATTCATGAGATTGCGCTTGCCGAGCGTGCGCAGGCGCAGCGCATTGAGCTTGATGAAACCGGCAGCATCCTTCTGGTCGTAGGCACCCTGATCGTCCTCGAACGTGACAAGCTTGTCGGAATAGAGCGACTTTTCGCTCTCGCGGCCGATGACCATGACATTGCCCTTGTAGAGCTTCAGCGTCACTTCGCCTTCGACATGCTCCTGGCTCTTGTCGATCAGCGCCTGCAGCATTTCGCGCTCCGGCGAGAACCAGAAGCCGTAATAGATCAGCTCGGCGTAGCGCGGCATGATCTCGTCCTTGAGATGGGCAGCACCGCGGTCGAGCGTGATCGATTCGATGGCGCGATGCGCCGAGAGCAGGATCGTGCCACCTGGCGTTTCGTAGACGCCGCGGGACTTCATGCCAACGAAGCGGTTCTCGACGAGGTCGAGACGGCCGATGCCGTTGTCGCGGCCGTAATTGTTGAGCGTCGCGAGCAGCGTTGCCGGCGACATCTCGACACCGTTGATCGAGACCGCATCGCCCTTGCGGAATCCGACCTTGATGGTGGTCGCCTTGTCGGGCGCAGCCTCAGGCGAGATCGTGCGCATATGCACATATTCCGGCGCCTCCTGGGCGGGGTCCTCGAGAACCTTGCCCTCGGAAGAGGAATGCAGAAGGTTGGCGTCGACGGAGAACGGCGCTTCGCCCTTCTTGTCCTTGGCAACCGGGATCTGATGCTGTTCGGCAAAGGCCAGCAGGTCGGTGCGGCTCTTGAAGGCCCAGTCGCGCCACGGCGCGATGATCTTGATGTCGGGGTTCAGGGCATAGGCGGACAGTTCAAAACGAACCTGGTCGTTGCCCTTGCCGGTGGCGCCGTGGGCGATCGCATCCGCGCCCGTCTTGCGGGCGATGTCGATCAGATGCTTGGAAATCAAAGGACGGGCGATCGAGGTGCCGAGCAGATAGACGCCCTCATAGACGGCATTGGCGCGGAACATCGGGAAGACGAAATCGCGCACGAATTCCTCGCGCACGTCCTCGATGTAGATCTCCTTGATGCCGAGCATCTCGGCCTTCTTGCGCGCCGGCTCCAGCTCTTCGCCCTGGCCGAGATCGGCGGTGAAGGTGACGACTTCGGCGCCGAGTTCCGTCTGCAGCCACTTCAGGATGATCGAGGTGTCGAGGCCGCCGGAATAGGCGAGCACGACTTTCTTCACGTCTTTGTATGATGCCATGATGATGAGGTCCGTTGCATAATAGGCCGGCGAAAACCCGGTGTCGCGGCACTTTTAGCGAGATTGGCGCGTGACGCAAGGCCAAGTGCGACAGCGACCGTGCCGATACCGTTTGACAGCGCGAAAGCGGAGCCCATATTCGCCAGCGTCCGCAAATGCTCGAGGAGAGGCTGCCCCGTGACGAATATTCAAGACATTTTCAAGAAGTCCAATGTTGCCGTCATCACCGGCGGCGCTTCCGGCATCGGCCTTGCCGCGGCGAAATATTTCGCCGCACGCGGCATGAGCGTCGCCATCGCCGATCTCGGCGGCGACCGGCTGGCCGCGGCCGCCGACGAACTCAAGGCCATTGCCGGCGAGGAAAATGTGATGGCGGTCGAGACCGACGTCGCCGTCAAGGAATCCCTGGAAGCGCTCGAACGCGCCGTGCTCCAGCGTTTCGGCCGTGTGCACGTGCTGATGAACAATGCCGGCATCGGCCCGGAAACCTCAATCTTCAGCCCGCAGGCGAACTGGGACCATATCTTCGCCGTCAACCTGATGGGCGTGATCAACGGTACGCGCACCTTCGGCCCGAAGATGCTGTCGCATGGCGAGCCCGGCCTCATCATCAACACCGGCTCCAAGCAGGGCATCACCACGCCGCCCGGCAACCCCGCCTACAATATCTCCAAGGCGGGTGTGAAGGTCTTCACCGAAGCCTTGCAGCATGAGCTTCGCAATACCGAAGGCGGAAAGATCTCCGCCCATCTTCTGATCCCCGGCTTCGTCTTCACCGGCCTCACCAAGGGCGACCGCGCGGAAAAACCGGCCGCCGCCTGGACACCAGAGCAGACGGTCGATTTCATGGTCGAAAGCCTCGAACGCGGTGATTTCTATATTCTCTGCCCCGACAATGACGTGGCGCGTCCGGTCGACGAACGCCGGATGGCCTGGGCCGCCGGCGACATCATCGAGAACCGTCCGCCGCTGTCGCGCTGGCACAAGGACTACGCCGACAAATACAAAGCCTTCCTCGAACAGAAGTGATCGGCGCCATCATCAGGTTTGATTGGTAATTTTCCGAAAGCCGGGTAAGAGATCGTCAGGTCTTTCCCGGCTTTCAGAGAGTGCCATGGATTTCCTGCCCAGCCTACCGACCCTTCTCGCCTTTGCCGCCGCGACGCTGCTGCTCGCGGCGACCCCAGGCCCCGACATGACGCTGTCGATCAGCCGTGCGCTCGCCCAGGGCAAGAAGGCAGCCCTCTTCGTCGTCGTCGGCACCAGCCTCGGCATCGTCGTCCACACCATGCTGGTCGCTTTCGGCATTTCGGCGCTGATCACCGCCTCGCCGACCGCTTTCCTGATCCTGAAGACCGGCGGCGCCGCCTATCTGTTCTGGCTGGCGGTGCAGGCGATCCGCTTCGGCTCCAAGCTTACGGTCGCCAAGGTCGAGGAGCAGAAGGGCACGGCACTTTCCAACATCTCGTCGGGCTTCTGGGTCAATCTCCTGAACCCCAAGGTCATCATCTTCTTCATGACCTTCCTGCCGCAATTCGTCAGCGCCGGCGATCCGGCCGTCACGCACAAGCTGCTTTTCCTCGGGCTTTGCTTCATCCTGATCGGCATGCCGGTCAATGCCAGCGTGGTCTTTGCCGCCGACTGGCTGGCCTCATGGCTGCAGAGCAACAAGAAAGTGCTGCGTGGCATGGACTATACCTTCGCGGGCGTCTTCTCGATCTTCGCCGCGAAGATCCTGCTCACCCAGGCGAAATAATCAGCGGTCGGGTACCGAACCGCCGCTGTCGCCTCAGCCGATCAGCAGCGCATCGTCATCCAACGTCTGGCCGCGCATCTTGCGGAACATGGCGATCAGGTCCTCGACCTGCAGGTTCTTCCTGTTGTCGCCCGCGACATCGAGAACGATCTCGCCGCCATGCAGCATGATCGTGCGGTGGCCGTAATCCAGCGCCTGGCGCATGGAATGCGTCACCATCATCGTCGTCAGCTTGCGTTCGGCGACGATCTTCTGCGTGAGGTTCATCACGAACTCAGCCATGCCGGGGTCGAGTGCCGCCGTATGTTCGTCGAGCAGCAGCACTTCCGATCCCGCAAGCGTCGCCATGACGAGCGAAACGGCCTGCCGTTGGCCACCGGAGAGAAGATCCATGCGGTCCTTCAGCCGGTTCTCCAGCCCAAGATTGAGCTCGGCGATCCGTTCCTTGAAATAGTCGCGCCTGTTTCCGCCGAGCGCCGATGCCAGCCCGCGCTTCTCGCCGCGCCGGGCAGCCAGAGCAAGGTTCTCCTCGATCGACAATGCGCCGCAGCTTCCCGTCAGCGGATCCTGGAAGACACGCGCCACAAGGCCGGCGCGCGCCGCCGTCGACTTGCGCGTCACGTCGCTCTTGCCGATCAGCACCTGCCCTTCGCTCGGAATGACGTCGCCGGCGAGCACGCCGAGCAGCGTCGATTTGCCGGCGCCGTTCGAACCGATGACGGTGACGAAGGAGCCTTGCTCGATGGTCAGGCTGACGCCGTTCAGCGCCTGTTTCTGCAGCGGCGTGCCGCGTCCGAAAACGACTTTGATGTCCTTGACGCTGATCACGATGCGGCACCTCCGCGAAGACGGGGAAGGATGAGCGCCACGGTCACCAGCACGGCGGTCACGAAATTGAGATCGGACGCCTGCAGACCGATGACGTCGCTGGAAAGCGCCAACTGAATCGCGATGCGATAGAGGATCGAACCGAGCACGCAGCCGACGAGCGCGATCAGCAACCCGCGCCGCCCAAGCAGCGTCTCGCCGATGATGACGGCGGCGAGACCGACGACGATCGTGCCGACGCCCGAGGTGACGTCGGCAAAGCCGTTCGTCTGGGCAAACAGCGCGCCGCCGAGCGCCACCAGCGCATTGGAGATCGCCATGCCGAGATAGATCTGCCGGCTGGTATCGACGCCCTGGGCGCGGGCCATCCGCGCATTGGCGCCGGTCGCCCGCATGGCAAGCCCGGCATCGCTTTCCAGGAAACGCCAGACCAGGATAAGAGCGACGACGACCAGAACCCCGACAAAGAGCGGCCGCACGTAGAAATCGCGAAGGCCATGGCCGAAAAACGGGCTGATCATCGTATCGGCATTGATGAGCGCGACATTGGGTTTGCCCATCACCCTCAGATTGACGGAAAACAGCGCGATCATCGTCAGGATCGAGGCCAGCAGGTTGAGGATCTTGAAGCGCACATTGAGCAGCGCCGTCACCATGCCCGCCGCGGCCCCGGCCGCCATGGCGATCAGCGCCGCAAGCCAGGCATTGACGCCGGCAATGATCAGCACGGCCGTCACCGCCGCGCCAAGCGGAAAGGAGCCATCGACCGTCAGGTCGGGAAAGTCGAGAACGCGAAAGGCGAGATAGACGCCGAGAGCGACGAAAGAATAGACCAGGCCGAGCTCGACGGCCCCCCAGAATGCGATTTGGCTCAAGGCTTTCAGCCCCTTTTGATTTCTGTTTCGCCCGTCGCGAAACCGCAGCTTTTTAATACGAAGAGCCGCCCCCGTGCAAACAGGAGCGGCTGTATCCAACTAAACGTTGAAGGGACGGCCGATTATTCAATGACCTTGTTGGCGCGGGAAAGCACGCTCTCAGGCAGGGTGACGCCCATCTTCTGAGCCGCGGCCTTGTTGACGACGAGATCACTGCCGGCAGCCGTCTTGACGGCGATATCGCCAGGGTTTTCGCCCTTCAGCACGCGCACGACGATCTCGCCGGTCTGCTTGCCGACATCGTAATAGTTGAAGCCGAGGGCAGCGATCGAGCCGCGCGAAACCGAATCCGTATCGGCGGTGAAGAGCGGCAGCTTGCTCTCTTCGGCCACCGCGACGGCGCCTTCGAGCGCGGAGATGATGGTGTTGTCGGTCGGAATATAGATCGCATCGGCGCGGCCGACGAGGGCGCGCGCCGCACCCTGAACCTCGGCCGACTTGGTGGCGGCTGATTCCACCACCTTCAGGCCGGCCTTTTCGGCCTCGGCCTGCAGGACGGCGAGCAGCGAAACGGAATTCGCCTCGCCGGAATTGTAGAGATAGCCGATGGTTTTCACATCAGGCAGGATTTCCTTGATCAGCGCCAGATGCTCGGCGACCGGCGACATGTCGGAAAGACCGGTGACATTGCCGCCGGGCTTGTCCATGTTCTTGACGAGCTGGGCGCCAAGCGGATCGGAGACAGCCGTGAAGACGACGGGAATGTCACGCGTCGAAGAGACGACCGCCTGGGCCGAGGGCGTCGAAATCGGAACGATGACATTGGGCTCGTCGCCGGCAAACTGGCGGGCGATCTGCGCTGCCGTCGCCGGATTGCCCTGCGCCGATTCGAACACGAATTTCAGGTTCTCGCCCTCTTTATAACCCGCGGCCGTCAGCGCATCGAGAACGCCCTTGCGCGCTGCATCCAGCGCCGGATGTTCGACGATCGCCGTCACGGCGACGGTCACGTCATCAGCCTTTGCGGGCAGGGAAAGCGCCAAACTGGCGGCGAGAGCGAGCAGAACCGAACGCATGGGTATCCTCCTGAATGATTTTGGCGGCACTATTAGGAAAAGCGCATGCTTAAATCAATGCAGGAGAATTGTAGCGAGGATCAAACTTGCTGATCAGTCGTCGGCGCCGTGATTGGCGATCATCATCGCTTCGAACGCCAGGCGTTCGGTCTTGCGCATGCGTTCGGATTCCGATTTCAGCTGGCCGCAGGCGGCAAGAATGTCGCGGCCGCGCGGCGTGCGGATCGGCGAAGCATAACCTGCCGAGTTGATGAAATCGGCGAATTTCTCGATCTGCTCCCAGTCCGAACACTGGTAGTTGGTGCCGGGCCAGGGATTGAACGGGATGAGGTTGATCTTTGCCGGCACGCCCTTCAAGAGCTTGATCAGCCCCTTGGCGTCTTCCAGGCTATCGTTGACGTCCTTCAGCATCACATATTCGAAGGTGATGCGCCGTGCGTTCGAAAGACCGGGATAGGCCCGGCAGGCTTCGATCAGTTCCTTCAGCGGGTACTTCTTGTTGATCGGCACCAGAATGTCGCGCAGGTCGTCGCGCACCGCATGCAGCGAGATTGCCAGCATGACGCCGATTTCTTCGCCGGTGCGGAAGATCTCCGGCACGACGCCGGAGGTGGACAACGTCACCCGGCGCCTGGACAGCGACAGGCCGTCGCCATCCGTGGCGATCAGCAATGCCTGCTTGACGGCATCGAAGTTATAGAGCGGCTCGCCCATGCCCATCATGACGATGTTGCTGACCTTGCGGCCCTCGGCAGGCATGATCGTACCCTGCGGCGCTTCACGATCCGGGAAGTCTCCAAGCCGGTCGCGGGCAAGCAGCAGCTGGGAAAGAATTTCCTCCGCCGTCAGGTTGCGCACCAGACGCTGCGTGCCGGTATGACAGAAGGAACAGGTGAGCGTGCAGCCGACCTGGCTGGAGATACAGAGCGTGCCGCGGCCCTCTTCCGGAATGTAGACGGCCTCGATCTCGACGGGACGTCCGGCGCCGCGGGCGGGAAAGCGCAGCAGCCATTTGCGCGTGCCGTCGTTGGAGACCTGCTCCTCGACGATCTCGGGACGTGCGATGGTGAAATGCTGCTTCAGCATCTCGCGCATGTCCTTGGCGACATTGGTCATATGGTCGAAATCGGAGACGCCGCGCACATAGATCCAGTTCCAGAGCTGCGAGACGCGCATCTTGATCTGCTTCTCGGCCACCCCTTTTTCCCGCAGTGCCGCCGCCATCTCTTCGCGCGATATGCCGATCAACGACGGCTTCTCGAGGCTGGCGGACGTGCGCGCCTGCGGCTTGGTCACATCTATCGCATCCATGACGGACATAGGCATTCATCCCGAATTCGAACACGTAACCGCCCCGCAAGCCCTGCGAACTTCAGGGCAAAGCCGGAAGACTGGCGGGTGCATGACGGCACATTGGCAGAAATTGAATGGCGGAACGGCGACTGAAATCGCGATCTGTCCGCTGTTGCGCGGCCTTTAGCATCATTTTGCCCGCGCGTCACTATCAAGCATGTCGCGCAAAACTGTGCAGCGGTTTTGCGACGACGACATGCTGAAATCAAAGACCTAAAGCGCGGCAGGCAGATCTGAAAGATCGCCGCGCTTTGGATGGAAACGACGAAGGCCGGCGCAAGGCCGGCCCTGGAAGCTCTGCGAACAAAAAAACGCTTATTTGCAGGTTTCGATCTGCTTCAGCGCAGCCGAGATACCCGAGAGCGAATAGCTGTAGGAGGTGCCGGTGCCCTTGCGCGAAACGGCATTCACCGTCATCGAATGACCCGTTTTCATCGCCGCGACGAGGGCTGGCTCCTGGGCAGCATTCTCGACCCAGCCGGCCTTGTCCTTGGTGAACATCACGAAGGTCTTGTTGTCGATGACCACGTTGATCTTTGAATTTTCCTTCACCGTATAGCCCATCATGGCCTGCGGCTCATAGGAGATGTTCTGGCCGGGGCGCTGCGAGACGATGAAGAAATTGTCACCGTGATCGACGCTTGCCGGCTGCTTTGCCGTCGGAACGGACAACACGTAGCACACGGTGCTCTTGCCCGACTTGTAGGAATAGGCGCCCCATGCCTGGAACTGCTGGATGCGGTTCGGCGCGGCCTGCTGCGCTTCCGCAACTCCGGCCATGGTCAGGGTGAGTGCGAGAGCGGATACGATACTTTTTACAAACATGGATTCCTGCCGGTTCTTGCGATTCAAGGCCCGAAGCGATCATAGCGGGCGCCGCATAATCACGATCTGCTTTATTTTGACTTAATTCAGGTTACCAAATGGTCAACAATAGCTGCGATTTGTATCTGCCTGTGTCATTTCAGCTCGAGTGTCAATTTTCGCACCTTTGACGGTATAGGCCGCGACATCGTGCCCCGATGGCACTGGCCGTCCGTTCGGGTGAATTTAAGACACAAAGATTCAGGCAAGAGTTTGACCTTTCCCAAATCCGTTGTACCTCATTAAGACTTGGAAATCCGGGACGAAATTATTGCCGCAGGGGGCTTGTGAGGAGACATGGATGCCGAGGAAAGACAGCGTTTCGCTGCCCTCGCCAAGGCCGTCGCGGACGATCGCGACCAGCAGGCCTTTTCCATCCTGTTCGACTATTTCGCACCCCGCCTGAAGGCCTGGCTGATGCGCCAGAAGATGACACCCGGCGAGGCCGAGGAACTGGTCCAGGAGATCATGATCGTGCTCTGGCACAAGGCGGATCTCTATGATGCCACGCGATCTTCGCTCTCAACCTGGCTTTTCCGCATTGCCCGCAACCGCCGCATCGACATGCAACGCCGCGCCAATACCCGCATCTTCGACGAGACCGACCCGGCCCTGCAGCCGCCCGCCGATATCGGCGCGGAGGAAATTATCGCCAATGACGATCGCGACGCCAGGATACGCGCCGCCGTCGGGCAGTTGCCGGAGGAACAGCGCGACATGCTGCGCGCCGCCTTCTTCCTCGGCCAATCGCATTCGGAGATCGCCGAATCAACCGGGCTGCCGCTCGGTACGGTGAAGTCGCGCATCCGGCTTGCCTTTGGCAAGCTCCGCAAGGTGCTGGAACGCGAAATCGCCTGACTCTTTAATTTAGAACGGGATTCAGATCGTCTTCATCGCTTCTTCCGGCCGGTCGGCAAGAACGCGGTCGGCCGCTTCGTAATGGCCCGGCCTTATATGGCCACGCACCATAGCGAAGGCGGCCGAAAGCACGGCGATGTCGTCGGAAAAGCCGATGACGGCGAAAACATCCGGGATCATGTCGATCGGCATGACAAAATAGGCGAGCGCCGCGAGCAGCACGCCGCGCACCTTCGTCGGCGTCTGCGGATCGAGCGCGCAATAGAAACCGGCAACCACATCGCGCGAGAACGGGATCTGCCGCACGGCCCGCCGGAAGGTCGGCCAGAATTTCTGCCTTACGGTCTTCTCGCGCCGGCTCTGGGTGTCCTCGTCGCCCGGCAACAGGATTTCCCCGAATTTAACCTCGTCCATCCCTGCATCCCTTTCGTCCAAGCGAACATATGGTGATGGCGGACCGGCTTTCAATCGGCCCCGCTGTCAAACGATACGGCGCGCCGCAGCCTTCTCCATGGCTTTGGCGAGCTTGAAATCCAGCTCCGTCAGTCCGCCGGCATCATGTGTGTTCAGCGTCACCTCCACCCTAGAATAGACGTTGAACCATTCGGGATGATGATTGAGCTTCTCGGCCGCAAGTGCTGCCTCCGTCATGAACCCGAAAGCCTCGATGAAATTTGCGAACTTGTACGTCTTCGAGATCGAAGAACCCGCATCATTGAGCGCCCAGCCTGCAAGTCCAGCCAGTTGCGCCTCGGCCGCCGTCCGTTCCAGTCTTTCCATTTTCATGCCATGGTCCTCTTCTCTGTCCGACAGGTTTACCGATGAAACGCATCAGCATCCTCTTCGTTTGCATGGGCAATATATGCCGTTCTCCGCTCGCGGAAGGAATTTTTGGCCATCTCGTCGCCGAAGCGGGTTTGACCGGCGATTTTACCATCGATTCCGCCGGCACCGGCGGCTGGCATGAAGGCGAGCCACCCGACCGGCGTTCGATCGCCGCTGCGAAAAACCACGGCATCGACATATCGGGGCAACGCGCCCGCCGCATCCAATCGAGGGATTTCAGGGATTTCGATCTGATCCTCGCCATGGACCGCGACAATGTGGCGGCGCTCGAAAAAAGCGCGCCGCATGGGGCGAATATCCGCCTTTTCGGGGATGCCGCGCTCGGAACCGGAGAGGATATCCCCGATCCCTATTATGGCGGCCCGGGCGGCTTCGAGCTGGTCTACACCAGGCTCTTGGCCGGCTGCAGCAGCCTGCTCGATACGCTGGGCGTCGAACGGGCCTCATGCAGCGGGAACACTTCCTCGGTGAGGTAGGGCCCGCCGCCGACCGATTCGCGCGACGAAAGCAGCACGAAGCGCGGCGCGGTGAAAGTTGCGGTGTGGAAGTTGCCGCGTCCCGCCAGATATTGCACGACATCGTCGAGCCGCGAGGATTTGAGCCGCGCCAGCGTCACATGAGGCATGAACTTGCGGGGATCGGGCGGCAGGCCGATGCGCTGGCAGATGCGCTCGATCTCGCCCTGCAGGGCATACATTTCAGGCGATTGCGAAACGCCGGCCCAGACCGAATGCGGTTTCTTCGAGCCGAAGGAACCGATTCCTTCGAGCCGGAACTGGAATTCCGGCCGATCGATCCGGTCGAGGCGTTCAACGATTTCATCGGCCGTGCGGCCGTCGACATCACCGATGAAACGCAGGGTGATGTGGTAATTCTCCACATCGATCCATCGTGCTCCGGGGAGGCCACCGCGCAGCAATGAAAGGCTCATCGCCGCATTGCGCGGAATTTCGAGGGCGGTAAACAGTCTCGGCATCACGAGCACTCCCCGAATCTTTTGCAGGTGCTCACACGGAATCACGCAATCAACAACCGCGCAAGCCCCTATTTCTTCACAGAAGAAATCGTTTCGACGAAATTTGTGACAGCAGGCTCCATCTTTTCGACCATGACGTCGATGCCTTTCGCATTTGGATGCATGCCGTCTTCAAGCTTCAGCCCGGCTTCCAGCGCGACGCCGTCGAGGAAGAAGGCATAGAGCGGAAGCCCATGTTTTTCCGAAAGTTTCTGGTAGATCGGGTTGAATCGTGCGGCATAGTCCGCCCCCATGTTCGGCGGCGCCATCATGCCGGCGAGCAGCACGGCAATCCCGCGCTCCTTTAGCCGGATAATCATCTGATCGAGATTCTTCTCGCTCTCCTCGGGTGGGATGCCGCGCAGCGCATCATTGGCGCCGAGCTCCAGAATGACGCCGTCGGTGCCGTCGGGCACCGACCAGTCGATGCGCGCAAGACCCGCTGCCGTCGTATCGCCGGAGACCCCGGCATTGGCGACGGTGACCTCGAGCCCCTTCGCCTTCAGGGCTGCCTGCAGCTTTTCCGGAAAGCCGTCGCCGGCCGGCAGTTGATAGCCCGCCATCAAACTGTCCCCAAAACCGACCAGATTGATCGTCCGGGCATTGGCTGTAGCGGCAAAGATCAGCGAGACGGCAATGACGGTGAATTGAAGGGCGGCAACTTTAAATCTCATTCTGGCTTCCCTAGATTGGCGAAGTGCCGTTATGCGGCCATTCTGTTGGGGATTTATATAGGGCGATTTCTGTTGGCAAAAACCATTATCGAGTTGAAGAGCGCCGATCTGACCCTTGGCAGCGCAGCCGCCTCCGTCCACGTGCTGAAGGGCATCGATCTCGATGTCGCGGCCGGCGAATCCGTCGGCATCGTCGGCCCTTCCGGCTCCGGCAAATCGACCCTGCTGATGGTGCTTGCCGGGCTGGAGAAACTCGACAGCGGCGAGATCAATATCAATGACACGCCGCTCCATAGCCTCAGCGAGGATGAGGTCGCCGATTTCCGCGGCCGCAACATCGGCATCGTCTTCCAGTCCTTCCACCTGATCGCCAACATGACGGCGCTGGAAAACGTCGCCGTGCCGCTCGAGCTCGCCAATGTCCGCAACGCCTTCGAGATCGCCCATCGCGAGCTGAAATCGGTCGGCCTCGGTGAACGGCTGAACCACTATCCCGGCCAACTTTCCGGCGGCGAGCAGCAGCGCGTGGCGATCGCCAGGGCGCTCGCCCCCTCGCCCGCCCTGCTGATCGCCGACGAACCCACAGGCAATCTCGACACCGAGACCGGCCGCCAGATCGCCGACCTTCTGTTCTCCAAGCAGGCCGAACGCGGCATGACCCTGCTTCTCGTCACCCACGACGTCGCCCTGGCAAACCGCTGCTCACGCCAGATCCGCGTCCGCTCCGGCAGGATCGAGGGCGACAGCACCGCCCGCCACAGCGAGGCGGCGATCGCATGAGAATGATCACCCCGCGCGTCTCGCTTGCTTTTCGCCTGGCGCTCCGCGAGTTGCGCGGCGGCATTCGCGGCTTCTACATTTTTCTTGCCTGCATTGCGCTCGGCACCGGCGCAATTGCCGCCGTCAATTCCGTCTCGCAGTCGATCACCGACACGATCGCCTCGCAGGGGCAGGAACTGCTGGCCGGCGACGTCCGCTTCGAACTCAACAACCGCGAAGCCACGCCTCAGGAGTTGGGCTTCCTCGAAAGCCTCGGCACGGTTTCGGTTTCAACGGGCCTGCGCTCGATGGCCCGCAAGCCTGACGGCTCCGATCAGGCGCTGGTCGAGGTCAAGGCCGTCGACGACGGCTACCCGCTCTACGGCAGATTCGTGGCCGAACCGGACTATCCGCTTGCAGCGCTGCTTTCGGGCCAAGGCGGCACCTATGGTGCGGTGGCAGCGCCCCTGCTTCTCGATCGTCTCGGGCTTGCCGTCGGCGACGAACTGCTGCTCGGCAACGTCAAGCTCAGCATCACCGGCACGGTGAAAACCGAGCCGGATGCGCTGTCGGAAGGCTTCGGTTTCGCGCCGCGCCTGCTGGTCAGCCGCCAGGCGCTCCAGGCCTCCGGGCTGATCCAGACGGGAAGCCTGGTCGAACATGCCTACAAGATCCGGCTGGAAGACAATGGCGCGATGTCGGGCATCCAGGCGCGCGCCTCCAAGGAATTCCCTTCCGCCGGCTGGGCGGTCCGCACCAGCGATCGCGCAGCGCCCTCGCTCACCGAAAACATTACCCGCTTCTCGCAGTTCCTGACGCTGGTCGGTCTCACCGCGCTGATCGTCGGCGGCGTCGGCGTGGCCAATGCCGTGCGCGCCTTCCTCGATGCCAAGCGCACGACCATCGCCACCTTCAAATGTCTCGGCGCCCCGGCCCAGGTCGTCGTCCTGATCTATCTTTTCCAGATCGCCATTATCGCCCTCGGCGGCATCCTCATCGGCCTCGTCATCGGCGCGTTGTCGCCGATCTTCGCCGCGCAGTTCCTGGCGCAATTCCTGCCGGTCTCCACGACGCCGACCCTCTATCCCGGCGCCCTGCTGCTCGCCACGCTCTTCGGTATCCTGACGACGCTGGCCTTCGCCATCCTGCCGCTCGGCCATGCCCGCGAAGTGCCGGCGACCGCCCTCTTCCGCGAGCAGGGCTTCGAGGCCCGCCGCCTGCCCTCCTGGCCCTATATCCTACTTGCCACGCTCTTCATGGCCGCCCTTGCCGGCCTTGCCATCCTGACCGCCTATGACCGTTTCATCGCCGTCGTCTTCGTCGGTGCGATCGTCTTCGCCTTCGTCGTCCTGCGCCTCGTCGCAGCAGCGATCGCCTGGCTCGCGCGCCGCAGCCCGCGCGTCAATTCACCGGCCTTGCGGCTGGCGATCGGCAATATCCACCGCCCCGGCGCACTGACGCCCTCGGTCGTGCTGTCGCTCGGCCTCGGACTGGCATTGCTGGTGACGCTGACCCTGATCGACGGCAACCTGCGCCAGCAGCTGACCGGCCGCATGAACGAGGGCGCACCGAACTTTTTCTTCGTCGATATCCAGAGCGCCGAGGTCGGCGCATTCCGCGATCTCGTCCAGGCGCAGGCGCCTCAGGGAAAGCTCGTCGAAGTGCCGATGTTGCGCGGCCGGATCGTCGCCTTCAACGGCGAGGACGTCAGCAAACTGACCGTGCCGGCGGCCGGTCGCTGGGTGCTGAACGGCGATCGCGGCATCACCTATGCCGAGACCCTGCCGGAGAACGCCGCCCTCACCGAAGGCAGCTGGTGGGACAAGGATTACGGCGGCCAGCCGCTCGTTTCCTTCTCCTCGGAAGAGGCGCATGAGCTCGGCCTGAAGATCGGCGATACCGTCACCGTCAACGTGCTCGGCCGCAACATCACGGCGAAGATCGCCAATCTGCGCCGCGTCGAGTGGGAATCGCTGTCGATCAATTTCGTCATGGTCTTCTCGCCGAACACATTTCGCGGCGCTCCGCATGCCTGGCTGGCGACGCTGACCGATCCCTCGTCGACGCCCGCCGAAGATGCGGCAATCCTAAAATCCGTCACCAACACCTATCCGACGATCACCAGCGTGCGGGTCAAGGACGCGATCGATATCGTCAACCAGCTGGTCGCGCAGCTGGCGACCGCGATCCGCGCCGCCGCCTCTGTCGCCCTCATCGCCTCGATCCTCGTCCTTGCCGGGGCGCTTGCTGCCGGAAACCGGGCGCGCACCCACGACGCGGTGGTGCTGAAGACGCTCGGCGCCACGCGCGCCATGTTGATCCGCGCCTTCAGCTACGAATATCTGATCCTTGGGCTTGCGACCGCGATCTTCGCGCTGATCGCCGGCAGCGTCGCCGCCTGGTTCATCGTCGCCCGCATCATGCGTCTGCCGTCGACCTTTCTGCCCGACGTGGCGGGGCTGACGCTTGTGACCGCGCTCGTCCTGACCGTCGGCATCGGCCTGATCGGCACCTGGCGCATCCTTGGGCAAAAGGCGGCCCCCGTTTTGCGCGAGCTTTGACCGGGCAGCGGCACTCAAACCCTTCACCTTACGGCGATTTAACCGGCCGAGCCTTTGCAAGCCTCTTGTTTGCAATGGGCGAAAGCCTCATATTATCCGCAGGCATGCTGGAGCTCCGCAGCGGCGCCCGGGTCGAAAACCCCGACACCGTATTTCCATCGGAGCTTGTAAGAGGAAACTATGGCTGATCTTCGTAACTATCAAAGCCGCGCTCAGACCGGCGAGATGATTGATCAAGGCCTGCGCGCTTATATGCTCAAGGTCTACAACCTGATGGCGCTGGGTCTGGCGATCACCGGTGTGGCCGCATATCTGTCGTTCCAATTCGCCTTCGCCAATGGCGAGCTGACCGCTTTCGGTCAGGCGATCTATGTGAGCCCGCTGAAGTGGGTGGTCATTCTGGCGCCGCTGGCTCTGGTGTTCTTCCTGAGCTTCCGGATTCACACCATGACGGTGGCCGCCGCCCAGACGACCTTTGCGGTCTACGCCGCGCTCGTCGGCCTGTCGCTCTCGTCGATCTTCCTGATCTACACCGGCCAGAGCGTGGTTCAGACCTTCTTCGTCACCGCCGCCTCCTTCGGCGCGCTGTCGCTTTACGGCTACACGACGAAGCGTGACCTGTCGGCGATGGGCTCGTTCCTGATCATGGGTCTGTTCGGCCTGATCATCGCTTCGCTTGTTAACATCTTCCTGGCTTCGTCGGCTGTGCAGTTCGCGATCTCCGTGGTCGGCGTTCTGATCTTCGCAGGCCTCACCGCCTACGATACGCAGCGGATCAAGGAACTGTACCTGGAAGCCGATGACGTTGCCGTGGCCGGCCGCAAGGCGATCATGGGTGCGCTGACGCTCTATCTCGACTTCATCAACCTCTTCATGTTCCTGCTGCAGTTCATGGGCAATCGTAAATAAGCAGGGCAGACTGAGATCGAAAAGGCGGCTTCGGCCGCCTTTTTTGTTGCGCAGGCTTTCGCGGAGTGGTTTTAGGAAACCTTCCTTTTCCCCGATGGATGCCGCCGAAATGTCATTCCGCCTGCGCGATGCCTCCCAAGCCGATATCCCCTCCATTGCCGATATCTATCGCGAATCCGTCCTGAACGGCGTCGCGAGCTACGAGATCGTGCCGCCTTCCGAGGCCGAGATGGCGCGGCGTTTTTCGACGATCGTCAGCCAGCAATATCCCTACATCGCGGCCATCGGCACGGACGGAACCCTGCTCGGCTACGCCTATGCTTCGGCTTTTCGCACGCGTCCGGCCTATCGCTGGATGGTCGAGGACTCGATCTATCTCGCGCCTGAGGCCCGCGGCCGGGGCATCGGCAAGGCGTTGCTTGCCGAGCTGATCGAGCGCTGCACCGGCCTCGGCTTTCGGCAGATGACGGCCGTCATCGGCGGCGCCAGCCCCGCCTCGATCGCGCTTCACAGGAAGGCCGGCTTCGAGGAGGTCGGTCTGATGCGGGGCACCGGCTATAAGCACGGCCGCTGGCTGGATACGATGTTGATGCAGCGTGGCCTCGGCGAGGGGATGACGACCGATCCGGATCCGTCCGCCTATCCCGGCACGCTGTTTACCGGTTGATGCGGCTTATTTGTCGACCAGCTTCAGGGCCTTGTCGAACACCTTCAGCACCTGGTTCAGCTCGTGACCGCGCTTCAGGATCGTGCCGTGGACGTTGATGACGGAATAGGCGCCCTGCTTGGCGGCGAGCTTCGGGTTTTTCTCGATGCGGAAGAGCGGCATTTCGCCGGAACGCTTGAAGACGGAAAAGACCGCCCTGTCCTTCAGGTGATCAATGGCGTAGTCGCGCCATTCACCGTCACCGACCATGCGGCCGTAGATCCAGAGTATCGCGTCCAGTTCGCGCCGATGGAAGGTCACCGGAAGCGGGTCCTTGCTTTGCTTGTATTCCCTGAGATCGACGACGACTGAGGAACTATTGTCGACGGAGCGGCTTTCGCCGTGTCGCAAATCCGGCTGATCTGTCATCAGTCTCCCAAGGCCTCCGCATGTGACAGGAGAGTGACAGTTTGCCCGAGCCGCCGCAAATTGCAAGAGCGCCAGCCGTCACATTCGGCCGCACCACAGCGCCGCGCGTCTCTCGCGCAAAGACGCTGCAGCACTTTGAATCTGCGCATCATGCCTTCTAAAAGTTGGGTCCGAATTCGGAAAGCATGATGTCCTGGATAGGCTCACGCTTTCTCCGCAGCGCCGCATTTCAGTCAAAACAGCGCCTCATTTGCAGGAGATTTATGAATTCCAGTTTGGCGCCAGCGCGCCAAAGGGCCCGGCGGAGCGTATCGACCTTAACCCCAGCCCCGAATACGCTCGGCCGGGCCGCCCCAGCACTTCATCCACAACCGGATGAAATCTCAGATATTTTTGCCAGCCATGACAACGGTCGCGCCGAGGATCGCAGCCGGATCGCCGTCTGCGGTCGCCGATTGCAGCAGGATCGCGCAGCCCTCGAGCTGCGGCCGCTGCAACACGCTGGCCGGCAGCGTCAGACTGGTTGCCTTGCCGTCCCACATGCCGATGGTTTCGACGTTGGTGACACTGTGCAGGTAGGAAAGCTTCCGGCCGCTGTTCTCGCCCTTTTCGACGTCGATGGTCTTTTCCTTGTCGAAATAGACCATCACGACATTGGCCTTGCCCTGTCCCGCACCGATCTTGATCTCCAGCTCGTCGCCGCGCATCGCGGCGTTGATCGGAACGGTCAGCCCGTTGCCTTCGCTGCTGTAGGTGTCGATCTTGCTGTTGATACCGTTGAGATCGGCGCCGGCCAGATGGCCGCGTCCGTTGACGATCGCCTGCGGCGTGTAGACGTTGCTGCGGCCCATCGTTCTGGCATAGCCATATTGCCGTTCGGTGTTTTCCTTGGAGCTCAGCGTATCGGCCCAGCCGAGATAATTCCAGTAATCGACATGATAGGCGAGCGCGATGACATCGCCCTGATTCACCAGCGTGCGGAAAGCCGCATCAGCCGGAGGACAGGAGGAGCAGCCCTGCGCCGTGAAGAGTTCAACGACACCTTTCGGCGTGCCGTCTTCGGCCTGCAGCGGGCCTGACAGAACAACGCCAGCGATCAGCGGAATCAAAAAACGGGGGGACATTCACCTGCACCTCTTTTTCAGCGCCGACGGCGTGTTGGAACCGCAGGCCCTGACATATGAACGTACGAATAATCCTTCCGGGTCCAAACGAAAAGTCACGAACGGGTGAGACGGAGCTCCACCGGAACTTGCGGAAAACAAATCATCGTGAGCCCGTCCGAATACTGTCGCCACACAGAAAAGCCGCCGGAAACTGCTCTCCGGCGGCCATTATCAATCAAGTCTCCTAAATCCGGATGAATCTGAATCCGGATTTACATCAAAGAAGAAGAGCATGATGTCGTCCGAAAACCGCTCACACTTTTCGGCATCATGCTCTGAAAATCAGGCAGCGAGATCGCGCAGAACCGTCTGCAGGATGCCGCCATTGTTGAGGTAGATCACCTCGTCGAGCGTATCGACGCGCGACAGCAGCGGAACCTCCTTCACGGTGCCGTCGCCATAAGTGATCTTGGCGATCTTCTTCTCGCGCGGCTTGATCTTTTCCAGACCTTCGATGGTGACGAGTTCATCACCCTTGAGGCCGAGGCTCTGCCAGGTCGTGCCCTCTTCGAAGACGAAGGGAATGATGCCCATGCCGACCAGATTCGAGCGATGGATGCGCTCGAAGGACTGGGCGACCACCGCCTTGACGCCGAGCAGGTTGGTGCCCTTGGCAGCCCAGTCGCGCGAAGAGCCGTTGCCGTATTCGACGCCGGCGAAGATGACCAGCGGCACACCTTCCTGCTTGTACTGCATCGCCGCGTCGTAGATCGAGGTTTCTTCCTTCGACGGATAGTGGATGGTGTAACCGCCTTCCTTGCCGTTCGGGCCGAGCATGTGGTTGCGGATGCGGATATTGGCAAAGGTGCCGCGCATCATCACTTCATGGTTGCCGCGGCGCGTGCCGTACTGATTGAAGTCGGCAACGGCGACGTCGTGACCGAGCAGATAGGCGCCGGCCGGCGATGCCGCCTTGATCGAACCGGCCGGCGAGATGTGGTCGGTGGTGATCTTGTCGCCGAACAGGCCAAGAACGCGGGCGCCCTTGATGTCGGAAACGCCGGTGCCCTTCTTGCCCATGCCGACGAAGTAAGGCGGGTTCTGGACATAGGTCGAATTGTCGTCCCAGGCATAGGTCTGGCCCGGCGGAACCTGGACGGCTTGCCAGTTGACGTCGCCCTTGAAGACGTCGGCATATTTGCTTTCGTAGAGTTCGCGCGTCACGTATTTCAGGATGAACTCCTGGACCTCCTTCGAGGTCGGCCAGATGTCCTTCAGGTAAACGGGATTACCGTTCTGGTCCTCGCCGATCGGCTCCTTGGTCAGATCCTTCTGCACCGTGCCGGCCAGCGCATAAGCGACGACGAGCGGCGGAGAGGCCAGATAGTTCGCCTGTACGTCGGGCGAGATACGGCCTTCGAAGTTGCGGTTGCCGGAGAGGACGCCGGAAACGATGAGGCCCTTGTCGTTGATCGTCTTCGAGATCGGCGCCGGCAGCGGGCCGGAATTGCCGATGCAGGTGGTGCAGCCGAAGCCGACGAGGTTGAAGCCGAGCTTGTCGAGATCGGCCTGCAGGCCCGACTTGGCGAGATATTCGCCGACGACCTGGCTTCCCGGTGCCAGCGAGGTCTTCACCCACGGCTTCGTCTTCAGGCCCTTGGCAACAGCGTTGCGGGCAAGCAGGCCGGCAGCGATCAGGACCGACGGATTGGAGGTGTTGGTGCAGGAGGTGATGGCAGCGATCGCCACGTCGCCATGGCCGAGATCGAAATCCGTGCCTTCGACGGCATAGCGGTTCGAAAGCTGACCGGGCTTCTTGTAGTCCGTGTCCATCGAGCCGGCGAAACCGGAAGCGATGTTCTCCAGCGAAATGCGGCCTTCCGGACGCTTCGGGCCGGCCATCGATGGCACGACGTCACCGAGATCGAGTTCCAGCGTGTCGGTGAAGACGAGCTCGGAGCCATCGCCCTCACGCCACATGCCCTGCGCCTTCGAATAGGCTTCGACGAGCGCGATACGGTCCTTGGTGCGGCCGGACATGTTGAGATAGTTGATCGTTTCGCCGTCGACCGGGAAGAAGCCGCAGGTGGCGCCGTATTCCGGGCCCATATTGCCGATCGTCGCACGGTCGGCGAGCGGCATGTTGTCCATGCCGGGGCCGAAGAATTCGACGAACTTCGAAACGACGCCCTTCTTGCGCAGCATCTGCACGACGGTGAGAACGAGGTCGGTCGCGGTGACGCCTTCCTTGAGCTTGCCGGTCAGCTTGAAGCCGATGACCTCAGGCAGCAGCATCGAGACCGGCTGGCCGAGCATCGCCGCTTCCGCTTCGATACCGCCCACACCCCAGCCGAGAACGCCGAGACCGTTGATCATCGTCGTGTGGCTGTCGGTGCCGACGCAAGTATCGGGATAGGCGATCGTCTCGCCGTCCTCTTCCTTGGTCCAGACGGTCTGACCGAGATATTCGAGATTGACCTGATGACAGATACCGGTGCCGGGAGGCACGACGCGGAAGTTCTTGAAGGCCTGCTGGCCCCACTTCAGGAAGCGGTAGCGCTCGCCGTTGCGCTGGTATTCCAGCTCGACGTTACGGGCGAAAGCCTGCGGCGTGCCGAATTCGTCGACGATGACGGAGTGGTCGATGACGAGATCGACGGGAACGAGCGGGTTGATCTTCTCGGGATCGCCGCCGAGCGACACCATCGCGTCGCGCATCGCGGCAAGATCGACGACGGCGGGAACGCCGGTGAAGTCCTGCATCAGCACGCGCGCCGGGCGATAGGCGATTTCGTTTTCGACCGCACCCTTGTTGTTCAGCCATTCGGCGACGGCCAGGATGTGCTGCTTGGTGACCGACTGGCCGTCTTCGAAGCGCAGCAGGTTTTCGAGCAGCACCTTCATCGAATAGGGAAGCTTCGACACGCCGGCCAGACCGTTTGCCTCAGCCTTGGGCAGGCTGTAATAGACATAGTCCTTCCCGTTCACGGAAAGCGTGGAACGACAATTGAAACTGTCAAGAGATTTAGACACGAGAGACCCCGTTTCTGATAGCCAACACAGTCGTGCGAACGCCTATGCACTTAATGCACATCAGGATGCGGGTACGGCCATTTCCGCTGTCCGCACGTGGAACAGACGCTCCAAGTTCGGCGCAAGGATGAAATTCACGCCGACCGCTGGCGTGGTTGCAGGTCTTATAGATAATTTCCTAAAAACTTGCCATACCCGAAAACAGTCAAAATCGGACATTTTTTGACCCCGCCGCAAGCCGAAACCAAGAAAGAGCCGACGCATGCATTTCACCGCCGAAAATCTGGCTGCAAGGCGCGGTGAGGATCTGATTTTCGTAAACATTTCCTTTCACTTGGCGGCCGGCGAGGCGCTTGTCCTCACGGGAAGAAATGGATCGGGAAAATCCACATTGCTGCGCGTCGCCGCCGGCCTCCTGAGACCGGAAAAAGGCACTGTCATCTTCCGCGACGAAAAGGGCGGGGAAGACCGCCATCCGGGCGAGGTCAGTCACTACCTTGGTCATCGAAACGCAATGAAGAATGAACTTACGGTTGCAGAAAACCTCGACTTCTGGCGCGCCTTTCTCGGCAATCCAGGCGGTGCTGCCGGCCTCTCCGTCGAGGACGCCGCCGACGCCGTCGGCCTTTCGGGAATCACCCATCTTCCCTTCGGTTATCTCTCCGCCGGCCAGCAGCGCCGGATGGCCTTCGCCAAGCTGCTCGTCGCCCACCGCCCCATCTGGATCCTCGACGAACCCACAGCGGCGCTCGATGCCAGCGCTGACCGGCTGTTTGCCGAATTGATTGCCGCACATCTGACCAAGGGCGGCATCGTGCTGGCGGCAACACATCAGCCGCTGGGGGTGGAGAATGCGCGGGAATTGAAGATGACGGGCTTTGCCGGCGTGGATGCGGGGGTATGGGGGTGATGTTTCTCGACGTGGGTGCCTCATCCATCGCACATGCAGAAAGCCGCCGCGCATGACCGCCCTCTTCCTTCGCGACCTGAAACTTTCCATCCGCGCCGGCGGCGGTGCGCTGATCGGCGTGCTGTTCTTCCTGACCATCGTCGCCGTCATCCCTTTCGGCGTCGGTCCCGATCTCAAGCTGCTGTCGCGCATCGGTCCCGCCATCGTCTGGATCGGCGCACTGCTTGCCGCCCTGCTCGGCCTCGACCGCCTGTTTCAGGCCGAGCGCGATGACGGATCGCTCGACCTGATGCTGATGCAGGAAACGCCGCTTGTCCTCACCGTGCTGGTCAAATGCGTCGCCCACTGGACGGCCACCAGCCTGCCGCTCGTCATCGCCTCGCCGCTGCTCGGCCTGTTCATGAATATGGACGAGACTGCGATTGCTGCTACCATGCTGACGCTGCTCGTCGGATCGCCCGCCATCACCTTCATCGGCGCCGTCGGCGCCGCCGTCGCCGTGGCGCTGCCCCGCGGCGGCCTGCTGGTCTCGATCCTCGTGCTGCCGCTGACCATTCCGGTGCTGATCTTCGGCGTCAGCGCCGCCTATGCCGCGGTCGAGGATCCCGCCCCGTTCCTGCCGCCCTTCCTCATCCTGATTGCGCTGACGCTCTTCTTCGCCGTCATCGGTCCGGCCGCCGCCGCCCTGGCGCTGCGAAACACAGCGGATTGATGGGCCATTCGATTGCGGGAAAAGCCGGATCAAGGTATGGAAGCGGACATGAGCGAAACGAGCCTTGCCATCAGCAAATTCAGCGATCTCGCCAACCCGACGCGGTTTCTGGCGCTGGCGGCGCTCGCCATTCCATGGCTGGCCGGCATCACCGCCCTCTGTTTTATCGTCGGCCTCTATCTGAGCTTCGCCACCGAAGGCGACTACCAGCAGGGCGAGACCGTCCGCATCATGTATGTACATGTGCCCTCGGCCTGGCTTTCGATGATGTGCTATACGATCATGAGCGTCTCGGCGATCGGCACGCTGGTCTGGCGCCATCCGCTGGCCGATGTCTCTGCCAAGGCTGCAGCCCCGCTCGGCGCCGCCTTCACCCTGCTCGCCCTCGTCACCGGCTCGCTGTGGGGCAAGCCGATGTGGGGGACCTGGTGGGTCTGGGATGCTCGGCTGACCTCCGTCTTCGTTCTCTTCCTGATGTATCTCGGGCTGATTGCGCTCGGGCGCGCCATCGACGACCCGTCGAAGGCCGCACGCGTCAGCGCCGTGCTCATCCTCGTCGGCTTCGTCAACATCCCGATCATCAAATTCTCGGTCGAGTGGTGGAACACCTTGCACCAGTCGGCAAGCGTGCTGCGCCTCGACGGCCCGGCGATCGATCCGGAATTCCTGCGGCCGCTCTTCATCATGGCGATCGCTTTCACGCTGCTCTTCTTCACGCTGCACATCATGGCGATGAGGAACGAGATCTGGCGCCGCCGCATCGCCGCCCAGCGCCGCCTTGCCGCCCGCATGGCCAGCCGGGAGGAATAGACTGTGACGCATGCCTTCTACGTCTACGCCTCCTATGGCTTCGCAGCTCTGGTGACGGTCGCCGTCACGGCCTGGACCTGGGCCGACGGTCGCGCCCGCCGCCGGGAACTTGCTGCCCTCGAGGCCGCCGGTATCCGCCGCCGCTCGGCGCGTGTAAGGGATGGCGAATGAGCGACACGCCGGAAAAGACGACCGACAAGCCACGGGCGCTTGGTCGCTACACCTTGGCGCTTCTGCCGCTGATCGTCTTCGGCGGCATTGCGGCCACCGCCGCCAAGATGCTCTACGACCAGGATTTCCATGGCAAGAACATCACCGAAATCCCCTCCGCCCTGATCGGTACCAAGGCACCGGCGCTGAACCTTCCGCCGCTCGACGGCGCCAACCTGCCGGCGCTGACCGATGCCGCCATCAAGGGCAAGCTGACCCTCGTCAACGTCTTCGCCTCCTGGTGCCTCCCCTGCCGGGACGAACACCCCGTCTTGAAAGAACTGGCGAAGGACGGACGGCTGAACATCGTCGCCATCAACTACAAGGATCAGAGCGACAACGCCCTGCGTTTCCTCGGCGAGCTCGGCAACCCCTACAAGGCAATCGGCATCGATCCGAATGGCAAGGCGGCGATCGACTGGGGCGTCTACGGCATTCCGGAAAGCTACCTGGTCGGCCCCGACGGCACGATCCTCTACAAGCGTGTCGGCCCCTTCGACGATACCAGCCTGAAGGAAGGGCTGTTTCCAGCGATGGAGAAGGCGCTCGGCAAGCCCGCTTCGTAGCGGGGTCTATCCTTACACCCCGCCTTGCCAGACCTTGATCGCCTCGACCGGCCAGATCAGCATGACAACGTTGAGCGTCAGGTTGTCGCGGATCATGTAGCCGGTGAAAATCTCGAAGAAGATGGCGATCGCCACCGTCAGCGCCACCGGCGCGCGCCGCGCGAAGAAGAAGCCGATGCACATGAAGACGGTGTCCATCGCCGAATTCAGGATGCTGTCGCCGTAATAATCGAGCGCGATCGTCGCGGTGCGGTAGCGGTCGATGATGAGCGGCGAATTCTCGAGCAGCTCCCAGCCGGATTCGATCAACAGCGCCAGCAGCAGCCTTGCCGCCAGCGGCTTGCCGCGCAGCAGGAGATGCGCGAGCCCGTAGAACAGGAAGCCGTGGATGATATGCGACGGTGTGTACCAATCCGACAGATGCTGCGAATTGCCGCTGGTATTGACCCCGCCCTCCCAGAGCTTGACGTAACCGCAGGCGCAGATCGGCACGCGGCCCATCATATATTCAGCGGCGATCTGAATGATCAGCACCGCAAGGCAGGCGACAAACCAGAAGGTCTGGTGCTTTACGCGGTATTCGGCCTCTGCAGCGCTCACTTTTCGCCGTCCGTTTCCAGGTTGATGCTATGCTTCAGCACCAGCGGCATCTGCGCCAGCGTGAAGATGATGGTGATCGGCATCGTGCCCCAGACCTTGAAGGCGACCCAAGTATCGTCCGAAAAATTGCGCCAGACGACTTCGTTCAGCACGGCGAGGAAGAGAAAGAAGATGCCCCACCGGATGGTCAGCTTGCGCCAGCCTTCGGCATCGAGCTGGAAGGCGGCGTTGAAGACATAGCCGAGCAGCGACCTGCCGAAGGCCAGCCCGCCGAGCAGCGCCACTCCGAAAAGCGCGTTGACGATGGTCGGCTTCATCTTGATGAAGGTCTCGTTCTGCAGCCAGATCGACAGCGAGCCGAAGATGACGACGACGATGCCGGATACGAAGGGCATGATCGGCAGATGGCCGAGCACGATCTTCGAAACGATCAGCGAGAGGATCGTCGCCGCCATGAAGAGCCCGGTCGCCACGAACAGCGGTCCGCCGAGTTCGGAAAGAGCGGGAAACTTCTCTACCAGCCACTGGCCGCGCAGATTGGCGAAGAAGAAGATCATCAGCGGCCCGAGTTCCAGCGCCAGTTTCAGCAGCGGATGATGCCGGTCGGCGGCGCTCGGGGTGATATCGCTCTCTGTGCTCATGCGTTCTTCAAACCTGTTTTTCCTGGGAACCTGTTTCCCGGCCGTGCCCTGCAGGCTTTCGGCGGCATATCTGTGGCATCATTGCCCAAGTCCGGCAATGGCATGGGCAAAATCCTCGGCCTCGAACGGCTCCAGATCCTCGACACCCTCGCCGACGCCGATGAAATAGACCGGCAGCTTATGCTTGGCGGAGATGGCGACGAGAATGCCGCCGCGCGCCGTGCCGTCGAGCTTGGTCATGATCAGCCCGTTGACGCCGGCGACGTTGCGGAAGATCTCGACCTGGCTCAGCGCATTCTGCCCCGTCGTGGCGTCCAGCGTCTGCAGCACGGTGTGCGGCGCATCGGGATCGAGCTTGCCGAGCACGCGCACGATCTTCTCGAGCTCGGCCATCAGCTCGGCCTTGTTCTGCAGGCGGCCGGCGGTATCGACGATCAGCACGTCGCATTTTTTTGCCTTTGCCTGTTCGAAGGCGTCATAGGCGAGGCCTGCGGCATCGGCGCCGAGCTTGGTGCCGATGAATTCGGATTTCGTCCGGTCGGCCCAGATTTTCAGCTGCTCGATCGCCGCCGCACGGAAAGTATCGCCGGCAGCCAGCATCACCTTCAGCCCGGCGCCGGAAAGTTTCGCCGCAAGCTTGCCGATCGTCGTCGTCTTGCCGGTGCCGTTCACGCCGACAACGAGGATGACATGCGGCTTGTGCGAAAGGTCGAGCTGCAGCGGCTTGGCGACCGGCTTCAGGACCTTGGCAATTTCGGACGCCATGATGCGGCTGACATCCTCGCCGGTGACATCCTTGCCATAACGCTCGGAAGAGAGCGTATCGGTGACGCGCATCGCGGTCTCGACGCCGAGATCGGCCTGGATCAGCAGGTCTTCGAGATCCTGCAGCGTCTCGTCATCGAGCTTGCGCTTGGTGAAGAGCGCAGTGATCTGGCTGGACAACTGCGAGGAGGTGCGCGCAAGACCGTTGCGCAGGCGCTGGAACCAGCTGAGCCTCGGTTGCGGGACAATCGGCTCCGGCTCGACGACCTTCGGACCGGTGGCAAAGCCTTTTGGGAGGATGGGAGAGCCGGTCTGCGGTTCTGCCGCGGGGTTTCCTCCTTCTGTCCTGCCGGGAATCTCCCCCGCAGGGGAGGAGATCGGCTGAACGGAGATGTCTTGCTCTACGTCGGTCTCAGGTGAAAGCCCTTCGGGAAGCACTTCGGCGATCTCTTCGATCGAAGCCGGCGCGTCAGTCTCCGGATGATCTCCTCCCTTGTCGGGGAGATATCCCGAAGGGACAGAGGGGGGGGCTTCCGCAACGTTGCCGGCGGCCGGCCGGGTTTCCGTCTCCGCTTCCGCGGCCGCCTCGGCTTCCAGCAATGAAAGCGGCACGACGCCCATATCGCTCAATTGGTCGGCCGCGGGCAGGATTGCGGATTCGTCATCATCTTCAGCAACCGGCGCATCCACTGCGCCCTCGTCGATATCGGCAGCCGGCCCGCCGGCCGTATCCATTTCCTCGGGTAGAACAGGATCATCCGCGATTGGCAGATCTTCGTCGCGCGAACGCGGCTCCAGCTCCCTTTCCACGGCCGCAGGCACAGCTTCTTCAGCCGGCTTGCCGAAGGTGAAGACCTTTTTGATGAAACTGAGCGCCATGGGGATTCCGTGAAAGTCAGGCCGCGGCTGCGGCCGTCAATTGCATGTCGAGATGCTTGCCATTGTGGCCGTTGATCGTGACCGGCACAAGTTCGCCGGGACGAAGGCCGGGCGCGGCAACCAGCGTGAAGTTCTCCGTATGCGCCAGGCCGTTGTTTTCAACAAGCAGCCATTGCCGGGTTCCGATCATCCGATCGAGATGGGACTGATGCAGCATATGTCCAGCGGCGCGCAGCCTGGCGGCGCGATCCTTGACCAGCGAGCGGTCGAGCTGCGGCATGCGGGCGGCCGGCGTGCCGGGACGCGGGCTGTAGGGGAAGACGTGCAGATGGGCGATATCAGCCTCTTCAGCCAGTCGCACGGCATTGTCGAACATCTCTTCGGTTTCGGTGGGAAAACCGGCGATCATATCGGCGCCGAAGCTCATCTCGGGTCGGAGACGGCGCGCATCCTCGATGAAACGCAGCGCGTCGGCGCGCGAATGCCGCCGCTTCATGCGCTTCAGGATCATGTCGTCGCCATGCTGCAGCGACAGATGCAGATGCGGCATGAAACGCGGCTCGTCGGCAATCAGATCCATCAGGTGAGCGTCGGCCTCAATGCTGTCGATCGAGGAAAGCCTGAGGCGGCGGATATCGGGAAGCTGCTTCAGCAGCGTCTTGGCCAGAAGGCCGAGCGTCGGGGCGCCAGGCAGATCGCCGCCATAGCTGGTGGCGTCGACGCCGGTCAGCACAATCTCGCGATAACCGCCGGCGACGAGATTGCGGGCCTGGTCGACGACGGCCCCCATCGGCACGGAGCGGGAATTGCCGCGGCCATAGGGAATGATACAGAAGGTGCAGCGGTGATCGCAGCCGTTCTGCACCTGGATGAAAGCGCGCACATGGCCGTCGATATGCCTGACCATCTGCGGCGCCGTCGCCTTGACGCTCATGATGTCGTTGACGCGGAGCTTCTCTTCGGCCGAGACGCCGAAATCCGGCAGGCTGCGATAGGAGGCGCTGGTCAGCTTCTCCTCATTGCCGAGCACGGCATCGACCTCCGCCATGTCGGCAAAGGCCTGCTTTTCCGTCTGCGCGGCGCAGCCGGTGACGATGATGCGGGCATGCGGATTGTCGCGCCGTGCCCGGCGGATCGCCTGGCGGGCCTGGCGCACGGCCTCGCCGGTCACGGCACAGGTATTGACCAGGATGGCATTGTTGAGCCCGGCCTTTTCAGCCTGCGCCTTCATCACTTCCGATTCATATGTGTTGAGGCGGCAGCCGAAGGTAATGACCTCGATACCGCTCACTGCGCCTCCGCCTCTCGGGTACCATCGCGCGACCAGAGACCCGTCGAAGGATCGAGTCTGCCCGACCATTCCCATTCGGCCGGGCCGGTCATGATGACGTGATCGTCGCGCTCGCGCCATTCGATGGAAAGTGTGGCCGGCGGCTTGGCGCTTGCCACATTGATCGTCACCTTGCGGCCGGTGCGGCCGGTGCGCGCAGCGCTGACGGCAGCCGAACAGGCGGCCGAGCCGCAGGCGAGCGTCAGTCCCGCGCCTCGCTCCCAGGTGCGCGTCGTCAGGGATGTCGGCGAGGTCACCTGCGCCAGCGTGATATTGGCGCGCTCGGGAAACATCGGATGATTTTCGAGCAGCGGTCCGAAACGGGCAAGATCATAGGACATCACGTCCCTGTCGACCCAGAAGATCGCATGCGGATTGCCCATCGACATCGCCGATGGCGAATGCAGCACCGGATTGTCGATCGGGCCGATCTGCAGTTCGATGCGGCTGGTGTCGTGGAATTCTTCCGCCAGCGGAATCCTGTCCCAATCAAAGACCGGCCGGCCCATATCGACCGAGATCGTCCCGTCCTCGTGCTCGACGGCATTGAGGATGCCGGCGACCGTCTGGAAGGTGAAGACCTTCCGGCCGGTTTCGGCGGCAAGCGCCTGCACGACGCAACGTGTACCGTTGCCGCAGGCCTGCGCCTTCGAGCCATCGGAATTCAGGATATCGATGAAGGCATCGGTGCCCTCGGCCTTCGGATCATGGATCGCCATGATCTGGTCGAACTCGGTCTGTGGATCCGCATTGAGCGCGACCGCCGCCGCCGGCGTCACCTTATCCGGCCGGCCGCGCATGTCGACGACCAGGATCTTGTTGCCAAGTCCGTTCATCCTCGCGAATTCGACCGTTGCACTCATGGTATCGTTCCGTCTGTCTTTCCGGTGTATATGGCGGAAATGCGCGGGAATTACCAGTGGGTGAGTGCTGGGCAGGCGTTACCGCTGCACACCGTCGCGATCGAAGGACGCGGCATGGGCTTCGACGATCGCTGCGGTGATGACCTTCCTCAACTCGTAGACCAGCGAGCGGGACCGTTTGCGATCCAGATCCTGTGCCGCCTTCGCAAGATTCAAGCCTTCGTTCAGAACAATATGATGAGCCCGCGCCAGCGCCCAGCTCTCAATATCAGGATCTATCATTCGATATCTCCGCCGATTCATTCGGCATCAAGGATATTCACGAATCATTTTACAGGAGGCACTTAAGTAGAAAGTAGAATCATAAGCGGAATATTTTGCAACTGGCCCGCCCAGGGAATTCAGGCCGACAAGCGGAATTTTTGCCGGCAAAATCGGAAGAACCAAGCGGAATGCGCAATGCTATACACGAGTCGACTTGAACATGTACTTTCATGCCCTGTCCGCCGGCACATCCGCCGCGCCCACGTCAAACGGCCTTTAAAAAGCCGCCACGCGGTCATTTGTCCGCATTCACCTTGACTTTCGCGCAGCTTTCCTGTTTATCGCGCCCAATCCGCGACGAGCCGCATGACTCCGAGCCGCCGACCGGGACCCTGAGATCCCGGAGGTCAACACCCGACAGCGCGATGCGCCCTCGGGTGCTTTTTGGCTTTGCGTCTTGTTTTCGTCAAGGAAAAGCACGACGTTTCCGGGCATATCCCAACCCGCCCGAAACGTATCAAGGAAGAGCCGATGTTTGAAAACCTCCAGGACCGTCTTGGATCCATTCTGAATGGACTGACAGGCCGTGGCGCGCTTTCGGAAGCCGATGTTTCCGCAGCGCTGCGCGAGGTTCGCCGTGCGTTGCTGGAGGCCGACGTCGCGCTCGACGTCGTGCGTTCCTTCACTGACCGCGTGCGAGAAAAGGCCGTCGGCGCCGAGATCCTGAAGTCGATCAAGCCCGGCCAGATGGTCGTCAAGATCGTCCATGACGAACTGATCGAGATGCTGGGCGGCGAAGGGGTCGGCATCGACCTGCATGCGCCCGCCCCCGTCGTCGTCATGATGGTCGGCCTACAGGGCTCCGGCAAGACGACGACGACGGCGAAGATCGCCAATCGCCTGTCGACGCGCGAGAAGAAGAAGGTGCTGATGGCATCGCTCGACACGCGCCGTCCGGCAGCCCAGGAGCAGCTTCGCCAGCTTGGCGCCCAGGCCAATATCGATACGCTGCCCATCATTTCAGGCCAGTCGCCGACGGATATCGCCGCGCGCGCCGTGCAGGCGGCCAAGCTCGGCGGCCACGACGTCGTCATCCTCGATACTGCCGGCCGCACGCATATCGACGAGCCCTTGATGGTCGAGATGGCCGACATCAAGAAGCGCTCGAACCCGCATGAAATCCTGCTGGTCGCCGATAGCCTCACCGGCCAGGACGCCGTCAACCTTGCCCGCAATTTCGACGAACGCGTCGGCATCACCGGTCTGGTGCTGACCCGTATGGACGGCGACGGCCGCGGTGGTGCGGCCCTTTCGATGCGCGCCGTCACCGGCAAGCCGATCAAGCTGATCGGCGTCGGCGAGAAGATGAGCGAGCTGGAAGAATTCCATCCCCGCCGCATCGCCGACCGCATCCTCGGCATGGGCGACATCGTCTCGCTCGTCGAGCGCGCGGCCGAGAATATCGACGCCGAGAAGGCAGCCGCCATGGCCGCCAAAATGGCCAAGGGCAAATTCGACCTCGACGACCTCGCCGACCAGCTGCGCCAGATGCAGAAGATGGGTGGCATGGGCGGCATCATGGGCATGATGCCCGGCATGGCCGGCATGAAGGACAAGATGGCCGCGGCCGGCCTCGACGACAAGCTGTTCGGCCGCCAGATCGCCATCATCCAATCGATGACCAAGGCCGAGCGCGCCAATCCCGACCTGCTCAAGCATTCACGCAAGAAGCGCATCGCCGCCGGTTCCGGAACCGATGCCGCCGCCATCAACAAGCTTCTGAAGATGCACCGCCAGATGGCGGACATGATGAAGATGATGGGCGGTAAGGGCAAAGGCGGCATGATGAAGCAGATGATGGGCGGCCTTGCCGGCAAGATGGGGCTGGGCGGCCTAGGCGGCATGGGTGGCGGCATGCCCGATCTCTCGAATATCGATCCCCGGCAGCTCGAGGCCCTGCAGAAGCAGGCGGAAGCGGCGGGACTTGGAAAACCGGGTGGGGGTATGCCCGGTCTCGGCGGTCTGCCGGGTGGTTTGCCAGGCCTCGGCGGCGCCAAGCTGCCGGGCCTTGGCGGTGGTTTCCCGGGATTGCCCGGATTGCCGAAGAAGAAGTGAAAGGATCGCTTGCCCCATGATTGATCCAAACGTCAAAGCCCAGCTCGCGAGCTATCGTCAGTCGATCGACAATATCGATGCCGCTCTCGTGCACATGCTGGCCGAACGCTTCCGCTGCACCAAAGAGGTCGGCGTGCTGAAGGCCAAATATAATCTGCCGCCGGCCGACCCGGCGCGCGAGGAATACCAGATCGAACGCCTTCGCCAGCTGGCGAAAACCGCCAATCTGGATCCGGATTTCGCTGAGAAGTTCCTGAACTTCGTCATCAAGGAAGTCATCCGGCATCATGAGCAGATCGCTGCGGATCACGCTGAACAGAGCGCTGCAGCCCGATAACCCGTACCACCGAACCAGGTGGTCAAGAAAAGCCTAAGGAGTAAAGAACATGGCACTGAAAATTCGTCTCGCCCGCGGTGGCTCCAAGAAGCGCCCGTACTACCACGTCGTTCTCGCCGATGCGCGCAGCCCGCGTGACGGCCGCTTCCTGGAAAACCTCGGTTCCTGGAACCCGATGCTTGCCAAGGACGACGAGAAGCGCGTTCAGCTGAACGCCGAGCGCATCAAGCACTGGATCGAAAACGGCGCCCAGCCGACCGACCGTGTTCTGCGCTTCCTCGATGAAGCCGGCGTTGCCAAGCGCGAAACCAAGAACAACCCGATCAAGGCAAAGCCGGGCAAGCGCGCCCAGGAGCGCGCCGCCGAAAAGGCTCAGAAGGTTGCCGACGCAGCCGCTGCTGCTGCCGACGCCGCGGAATAATCGGGACTTCCCTCGATCGAGCGGGCGGCATGGCGACATGCCGCCCGTTTTCGTTTCCAATCTTGCGCACTTCGTTTATGAGAAACCTGTCTTTCGGCTTCACATGAAGGAACCCATGACAAAGCTTGAAAACCCCGTTCTGATGGCGACGATCGGTGGCGCGCAGGGCCTCCGGGGCGAGGTGCGCGCCAAGGCCTATACGGCCGATCCCAGCGCGCTCGGCGACTATGGCCATCTCCACAGCATGGACGGCCGCAGTTTCGAAGTCCTCGAAATCCGCGAGACCAAGAATGTCGTCGTCGTCCGTTTCCGCGGCGTCAACGACCGCAATGCCGCCGAGGCGCTGAACGGACTTGAACTCTATATCGAACGCGACAACCTGCCGGACGAGGAGCTGGAGGACGACGAGTTCTACTATGCCGATCTCGAAGGGCTTGAAGCACTGGATGACAAGGGTGTCAGCTACGGCACGGTCACCGGCGTCTTCGATTTCGGCGCCGGCGATCTCCTGGAGCTCAAAGGCCCGGGCAAGCGCCCGGTGCTGATCCCCTTCTCCGAAGCCTCGGTGCTGGAGATCGATCTCGAGGCCGGCACGCTGCTGATCGATCCGCTGGCGGCGGGACTGGTCGACGATCCGGAGGAGCTTTCGAAATTCACCGCGGACAAGCCGAAAAAGAAGAAATGACGCCATGGCTTTCCGGGCGAGCGTGCTGACACTTTATCCGGAAATGTTTCCGGGACATCTGGGCTTCTCGCTCGCCGGCAAGGCGATGGAGCGCGGGCAATGGTCGCTGGACGCGGTGCAGATCCGCGATTTCGCCACCGACAAACACCGCAGCGTCGACGACACCCCGGCCGGCGGTGGCGCCGGCATGGTGCTGAAACCCGACGTTCTCGCCCGTGCGATCGACAGCACCTCGGAAAACGATACCCGTCCGCGGCTGCTGATGAGCCCGCGCGGCCGGCCGCTGACTCAGGAGCGCGTGCGCGCACTCGCGGCAGGCGACGGCGTCATCATCGTCTGCGGCCGTTTCGAGGGCGTCGACCAGCGGGTGATCGAGGCGCGTGGACTGGAAGAGGTCTCGATCGGCGACTATGTGCTGTCGGGCGGCGAGCCGGCCGCATTGATCGTCCTCGATGCGATCATCCGCATCCTGCCCGGTGTCATGGGCAACGATCTTTCCGGCCTGCACGAAAGCTTCGAAGGCGGACTGCTGGAACATCCCCATTATACCCGGCCGCAGGAGTGGGAAGGCCGCGAAATTCCCTCCGTCCTCACTTCGGGCAACCACGGCGCCATCGAGAAATGGCGGCGCGAGCAGGCCGTCCAGCTGACGCGGGAGCGGCGGCCGGATCTGCTCGAAACGGCCAGAAACGAGAAAAACGGCTGATTTCGCAGCCCTTTTCACAAAAATGCCGTCCAAGGGATGACAAGCCCTGACCTTTCGTGTATTGGCGCACGCGGAAATGGGGTTTATCCCCGTCTGCCAGCAAACAAAGAATGGCGAATCCGCTCCCGCCCTTGACGGGCAAAGTCCTGAGGCCAGTTCCGAAGGATCAGTGTCGAGCGCTCTGGCTGTTTCAGAAGAACCAAAGGTTAAGACGATGAACATCATTCAGCAGCTTGAGGCCGAACAGGCCGCCAAGATCGAAGCCAAGCGCACGCTTCCCGAATTTTCCCCGGGCGACACCGTCCGCGTCAACGTCAAGGTCACGGAAGGCAACCGTACCCGCGTTCAGGCCTATGAAGGCGTCTGCATCGCCCGCTCCGGCGGCGGCCTGCAGGAAAACTTCACGGTCCGCAAGATCTCCTACGGCGAAGGCGTCGAGCGCGTATTCCCGGTCTACTCGCCGATGATCGAAAGCGTCGACGTCGTTCGCCGCGGCAAGGTCCGTCGCGCCAAGCTCTATTACCTGCGCGACCGTCGCGGCAAGTCTGCCCGTATCGTTGAAGACACCGGCGTCCGCGCCCGCAAGCTCAACGACGCCGAGCGCGCCGCCATTGCCGAGGAAAAGGCACGCATCGAAGCTGAAAAGGTTGCAGCAGCCCAGGCGCTCGCCGCCGAGAAGGCAGCAGCAGAAGCTGCGGAAGCCAAGGCCGCAGCTGAAAAGGCCGCCGCAGAAGCAGCAGCCGCTGCAGCGGAACCGGCAGCAGAATAAGATCTGGCCACGCAAAATTCTTTGCTTGAAGCAAAATTCTTCGCTTGGAAAGGCGGCCTTCGGGTCGCCTTTTCTATTTTTTGTTTGGTCACGCAGCCGGCGGCCTTGCCTCGGGCCTATCTTCCGTGACAGTTTTTGCCGTTCAATTTTTAGGAACCATTCAATGTTGTTTCGTCGTACCGTTCTTGCGAGCTTCGCCGCCCTTGCTCTTGCCCCCTTGGCCGCATCGGCCGCCGAACTGCCTGATCTCGGCGGCAAGAGTGTCGTCGTCGTGACCGAGAATGCCTATCCGCCGCTGCAATTCGTCGATCCGAAATCGGGCAAGGCGATTGGCTGGGAATATGATGCGATGAACGAGATCGCCAAGCGGCTGAATTTCAAGGTCGAATACCAGAACACCAGCTGGGACGCGATGATCCAGGCAGTGTCCGACGGCCAGTACAACATCGGCATGACCGGCATCACCATCAAGGAAGACCGCAAGCAGAAGGTGGATTTCTCCGACCCCTATATGCGCTCGCAGCAGTTCATGCTGGTGCGCGGCGACGAGAAGCGTTTCACCGATGCCAAGTCCTTCGGCGAATTCAAGGATGGCCTGGTCGGCGCGCAGCCCGGCACCACGCCCTTCTACACCGCTGTCTATGAAGTGCTGGATGGCAACGAGCAGAACCCGCGCATCAAGCTCTTCGAAACCTTCGGCGCCACCGTCCAGGCATTGAAGGCCGGCGACGTCGACGTCGTGCTGACCGATGGCACCGCCGGCAAAGGATATGTCGATGCTTCAGGCGGCGCCCTGAAGCTGATCGGCGAGCCGCTCGGCACCGAGGATTTCGGCTTCATCTTCCCGAAGGGGTCCGATCTCGTCGCCCCCGTCAACGCCGCCATTTCAGCACTCAAGGCCGACGGCACGCTGGATGGGCTGAACAAGAAGTGGTTCCTCGACTACAAGATGGGCGAATGATGCCGAGCAGCCGCTAGACGAATGGCCCTGCAAACATCTTCCCACAGACCCGTCAAGGACGACTATCCCTGGTGGCTGGTCGCGCTCGTCGCGATCGGCATCGTCCTTGCCGTTGTCATCATCACCAACGATATCTATGCTCAGGTCTTTCGCACCGTCGTCAACGGTGTCGGCATCACCGTCTTCGTGACGCTGGTCGCCTTCGTGCTCGCCACCGTGCTCGGCCTCGGCATCTGCCTGCTCGGCATGGCCGACAGCCCGGTGTTGCGCCAGATCGCACGGTTCTACATCGAGATCATCCGCGGCATCCCAATCCTCGTGCTGCTGTTCTATGTCGCCTTCGTCGGTGCGCCGGCACTGGTCGCAGCCTATAATTTCCTGATTTCGCCGCTGGTGACGTCAGGCATGGCCGAGCCCATCCTGGTGCGCGATCTCTCACTGATGTGGCGGGCGGTCATCGCGCTGACGATCGGTTATTCCTCCTTCATCGCCGAGATCTTTCGGGCCGGTTTCCAGTCGGTCGATATCGGCCAGATCGAGGCGGCCAAGGCGCTCGGTCTCTCGCGCTACCGGCGTTTCCGCTCCGTCGTCTTTCCGCAGGCGATCCGGGTGATCTTCCCGCCGCTCTCCAACGATTTCGTTTCGATGGTCAAGGACAGCTCGCTCGTCTCCGTGCTCGGCGTCGCCGACATCACCCAGATGGGCAAGGTCTATGCCGCCGGCTCCTTCCGCTTCTTCGAGACCTATTCGATCGTCACCTATATCTACCTGATCCTGACGATCGGCCTGTCGCTGGCGCTGCGGCGGACGGAGAAGTGGCTGAAATCGCGGTGAATGCTTCAACAGCGGCCACAGCGCGGAGAGGCTCAGAGCGCCTCCTGATGATTCAAATTGAAGCCGCCGCGAAAAATCGCTATATGCAGGCGATGGAATCCAAGTTCAGATGCATTGGCGCGCATATTTTCGTGCTGCAGGACCATTATCGCCTGCCGGCGCGGTTTTTTGCCTGCGTGTCCGGTGCGCTCAACAGCCGACTTCGTTGATCGAATGACGGCCGCGGAGCCTGATCCGCATTCTCGATTTTCCAAAGCTTCCAAAAAACGGACTTAACGCCATGAGCGCACCGCGTACCCTCTACGACAAGATCTGGGACGATCATCTGGTCGACGAACAGGCAGACGGCACCTGTCTTCTCTACATCGACCGCCACCTGGTCCACGAAGTGACCTCGCCACAGGCGTTCGAAGGCCTGCGCATGACCGGCCGCAAGGTTCGCGCCCCGGAGAAGACGCTCGCCGTCGTCGACCATAACGTCCCGACCTCGCCCGATCGCCACCTCGGCATCAAGAACGAGGAAAGCCGCATCCAGGTGGAGGCGCTCGCCACCAACGCCGCCGAATTCGGCGTCGAATATTATTCGGCAAGCGACAAACGCCAGGGCATCGTCCACATCGTCGGCCCGGAACAGGGCTTCACCCTGCCCGGCATGACCATCGTCTGCGGTGACAGCCATACCTCGACGCACGGCGCCTTCGGCGCGCTGGCGCATGGCATCGGCACCTCCGAGGTCGAGCATGTTCTGGCCACCCAGACGCTGATCCAGAAGAAGGCGAAGAACATGCTGGTGCGTGTCGATGGCCTGCTTCCGCCGCACGTCACCGCCAAGGACATCATCCTCGCCATCATCGGCGAGATCGGCACTGCCGGCGGCACCGGCCACGTCATCGAATTTGCCGGCGAAGCGATCCGCGCGCTGTCGATGGAAGGCCGCATGACCATCTGCAACATGACGATCGAAGGCGGCGCCCGCGCCGGCCTCATCGCGCCTGACGAAAAGACCTTCGAATACATCAAGGGCAAGCCGCGCGCGCCGAAGGGCGAGGCGCTGGAACAGGCGATCGCTTATTGGAAGACGCTGCAGACCGACGAAGGCGCTCACTATGACCGCGTCGTCGTCCTCGACGCTGCCAGCCTGCCGCCGATCGTCTCCTGGGGCTCCTCGCCCGAGGACGTCATCTCCGTCCAGGGCATCGTTCCGAACCCCGACGATATCCAGGACGAAACCAAACGCACCTCCAAGTGGCGCGCGCTCGACTATATGGGCCTGAAGCCGGGCACGAAGATGACCGACATCACGCTCGACCGCGTCTTCATCGGCTCCTGCACCAACGGCCGTATCGAGGATCTGCGCGAAGTCGCCAAGGTCGTCGAAGGCAAGACGGTTGCCCCGACCGTCGACGCTATGATCGTTCCGGGCTCAGGCCTCGTCAAGGAACAAGCGGAAGCCGAAGGTCTCGACAAGATCTTCAAGGCCGCCGGTTTCGACTGGCGCGAGCCGGGCTGCTCCATGTGCCTTGCCATGAACGACGACCGCCTGAAGCCGGGCGAACGCTGTGCCTCGACCTCGAACCGCAACTTCGAAGGCCGTCAGGGCTTCAAGGGCCGCACGCATCTCGTCTCGCCGGCAATGGCAGCGGCAGCCGCGATCGCCGGACACTTCGTCGATATCCGCGAGTGGAATTGATCCGTCAAAACGGATGACAGTCCGAAGCCCCCGATGCCTCCTGAAGGCATCGGGGGCTTCGCATTTTATGGTACCCTGTCTCATCGGGCGATGCCCCATATCCGTGTCAGTGCATGACCCGAGTTCCCGATTTCACCCGTTCGGGCAATCGACATCGAAGAATGCCTGTGGCTTCATCGACATGGCGCTTTCAGGCGCAACTCGCGCGACGTTCGACAGGCACCGCTTTCGGGCGTCCGTTACCGGCCTCGGCGATCAACTGGCCTGGCTGCACCAGGAAAGCTCCGCGTTGTGTGATCTGGGAGAATAGCCATGAGACCGAAAATGGCAGGACGCCTGCCGCGAACCATCCTGGGCGTATTCGTATCGCTGGCATCGATCGATGTCGCTGCTGCCGCGCCGATCCATCCGACACCGCCGCCGGTGATCTCTTCCGCCCTGCTGCAACAGGTCGCGCAAAGCAAGATACCGTCCCTCAACGGGTATCGCGGCTACAGCAGCGCCCGGGCTGGCTATATCAGGAGCTCGAACGGCTACTGGTATCCCGCGCGCGCTTTCAATGCTTCGGACGAATATACCGGCTCGATCGGACGGCCGCAGCGCCTGAACAATGCCTGCAACTTCGGTTTTACCCCGACCAACGGCTCGTCCAAATGTAATTATTGATGCGACCGCCATACAAAGGCCGCCGCGGGCGATCTCTCCCGGGGCGGCCGCTGATTGGCTTGGCAATGATTGGGACGGCGATCAGAAGGTTGCTGTGTGCGGATCCGGTCCCATGCGGGCGTCGGCGCTGTCGAGCTTGGCGATCGCCGCCATGTCATCGGCATCGAGCTTGAAGTCGAACACCTTAAAATTCTCCTCGATGCGCGATGGCGTCACCGATTTCGGGATGACGACGAGGCCGGTGTCGATGTGCCAGCGGATGATCACCTGGGCCGGCGTCTTCTGATGCTTTTTGGCGATCTCGCCGATCACGGCGTTCGAGATGAACTTGCCCTGGCCGAGTGGGCTCCAGGATTCGGTGACGATGTTAAGTTTCTGATGAGCCTCCTGCGCCGCCTTCTGCTGGAAGTCGGGGTGCAGCTCGATCTGGTTGATGACGGGAACGACGCCGGTTTCGCCGATGATGCGCTCCAGATGTTCGGGATAGAAATTCGACACGCCGATCGAACGGGCGCGGCCCTCTTCCCGGATGCGCACGAAAGCTTTCCAGGTCTCGGTATAAAGACCGCGATGCGGCGACGGCCAGTGGATGAGATAGAGATCGACATACTCCGAACCGAGCTTCTTCAGGCTGCCGTCGAAGGCGCGCAGCGCATTGTCGTAGCCCTGGTCGGTATTCCTGAGCTTGGTGGTGACGAAGATGTCCTTGCGGTCGAGGCCGGAGGAGCGAATGCCTTCGCCGACGCCCTCTTCATTGTCGTAGCCGGAAGCAGTATCGATATGGCGGTAGCCTGCGGCGATCGCCGTCCGCACGGTCGGAGCGGCGATCTCCTGCGGCGTCTGCCAGACACCGAGGCCGACCTGGGGAATGGAATGTCCGTCATGGAAAGTGATGATGGGTTGAGCGGTCACACTATATCTCCGGGAGTTTGAAGAATTGGACGAGGCATGAATTGCGTCCGCACCTGCGGGCGTCCCGGAACGCATTTCAGCCGGAGCGTTCGGTCACCGAAAACATATAGGCGGCCGCATCCGGAAGACAATCAGACGACCCGGACAATCGTTCCCTGTCGAAGGTGCGGCAGCAGGCGGCGCATGTCGCGCAGGCTCACCGCGACGCAGCCGGCCGTCGGCTCATAGCCTGGCCGGATCAGATGGAAGAAGATCGCCGAGCCGCGATTGCGCGCACGCGAGGAAATGTTCCAGTCCATCACCAGGCAGATATCGTAGAGCCCGTCGCTGCGCCGCATCTCCTCATGACTTGCGCCGAACGGCGCCCTGACGAGACGGTTGTAGCTGGCATTGCCGGACTGATCGCACCAGAGCATGTCGGCACGTATGCGGCGGATGGGAAGCGGCGTGACGAGCCGGCCGTTCCGCTCGCCCCGCCGGAAGCCTGATATCAGCCTCATCGAGGCGATCGGCGTGGCGCCGTCGCCCTCGCGTTTCATGACCGTGCGGCCGGAACGGCCGATCGCGGCAGGCACGGTGATCGCGCCAAGCCGGACGATCGCCCGGCTCTTACGCCCCGGCGCAGGGCGCACCACGATCGTCGATGGCGTCATGCCCCGTCCCTGCCTTGTTTTTTCCATTTTTCTCGCATGTCTTGCATTGTCTGGGGCTTTGATTGAAATCATATGAAAACCTGCGCGGCAACAGCCTGCGCCCGATCCTTGCCAAACCAGGAATTTGGCGTAGGACTAGGGGACTTAACATGAGGAAAGCAAGGGCATGACCGCACGCACCATTCTTCTGGTGGATGACGACGATGACCTTCGTCAGACCCTGACGGAGCAATTGTCGCTGTATGAGGAATTTTCGGTTTTGCAGGAAGCCAACGCCGGCAAGGGTGTTGCGACCGCCCGCTCGACACCGGTCGATCTGCTGATCATGGATGTCGGCCTGCCCGATATGGACGGCCGCGAGGCGGTGAAACTGCTGCGCAAGGGCGGCTTCAAGGCGCCGATCATCATGCTGACCGGCCACGATACCGATTCGGACACGATCCTCGGCCTCGAAGCCGGCGCCAACGACTATGTCACCAAGCCCTTCCGTTTCGCCGTTCTGCTCGCGCGTATCCGGGTGCAACTGCGCCAGCACGAGCAGAGCGAGGATGCGACCTTCACCGTCGGCCCCTACCTCTTCAAGCCGAGCCAGAAGTTGCTCACCACCGACAATGGTCAGAAGATCCGGCTGACGGAAAAGGAAGCGGCGATCATCCGCTATCTCTACCGTGCCGAACAGAAGGTGGTCACCCGCGACGTGCTTCTCGAGGAAGTCTGGGGCTATAATTCCGGCGTAACGACGCATACGCTGGAAACCCACGTCTACCGCCTGCGCCAGAAGATCGAGCGCGACCCCTCCAATGCCGAAATCCTCGTCACGGAAAACGGCGGCTACAAGATCATACCCTAGAGCATTTCCGTTTTCTCCGAATCACCGAAATGCTCTATCTCTGCGTTTCACGCAATTCCGGACGCAAAATCGCTCCGTACTAAGGCGAAAAGCCCGCATGGCGCTGACCGACGATATCAACCTGCTCGCGCAGCTTCCTCTGTTCAAGGACATGAACGAGGATCAGCTGCGGTTGATCGCCTTCGGCGCCGACCGGCGCATGATCGCCGCCGGCCAGATGCTGTTTCGCCAGGGCTCGCCCGCCGAGAGCGCCTACGTCATCCTCAGCGGTAGCCTGGAACTGAGCGCGACGAGCAGCGACGGCATGCAGAGGACAGAGGGGGTCGCCGGTCCCGGAACGCTGGTTTCCGAGCTGGCACTGGTCACCTTGGTGGAGCGCAAGTTCACGGCCATCGCGCGCGAGGACACCAGCATCATCCGCATCACCCGTGCCCTCTTCCACCGGCTGATCGAGGAATATCCGGACGCAGCCCGACTGATCGAGAACCGCATCCGCGACAATCTCGCCGAACTTGCGGCAAAGGCCGCAAGCCAGTTCTACCGCTTCAGCTAAGACTGATAGAGACAGCGCGTCCGAAAGGACGCGCTAGAAATCGAAATGCGCCGTCACCGGCACGTGGTCGGAGGGCCGGTCCCAGCCACGCGCCTCCTTCAGGATCTCGATCCGCTTCAGATGCGGCCCGAGATCCGATGACGACCAGATATGGTCGAGACGGCGGCCGCGATCGGCGGCCTCCCAGTCCTTGGCGCGGTAGCTCCACCAGGTGTAGAGCTTCTCGCTGGCCGGCACATGCTGGCGCATGAGATCGAGCCAGGCGCCGCGCTTCATCACCTCGAGCAGCCCCTCGGTTTCGACGGGCGTATGGCTGACGATCTTCAGAAGCTGCTTGTGCGACCAGACGTCGTGCTCCAGCGGCGCGATATTGAGGTCGCCGACGAGGATGGCCGAGGTATTGGCCTCGCCATTGGCTTTCAGCAGCTTCATCTCCTCGATGAAATCGAGCTTGTGGCCGAATTTCGGATTGATCGTCCGATCAGGCTCGTCGCCGCCGGCCGGGACGTAGAAATTGTGCAGCCGGACGCGGCGATTGCCGTGCTCGAAGATCGCCGAGATGTGGCGGGCATCGCCGACGCCGCAATAATCCTGGCGGTGATCCTCGGTCAGCGGAATGCGCGAAGCGATCGCCACGCCGTGATAGCCCTTCTGACCGTGGATGATGATGTGGTTATAGCCCATCGCCCGCAGCGGTGCCGCCGGAAACAGCTCGTTCGTCACCTTGGTTTCCTGCAGGCACAGGATATCAGGCCTGTGCTTGAGGACGAGTTGCTCGACGATCGGCATGCGCAGCCGCACCGAGTTGATGTTCCAGGTGGTGATCGAAAAACCCATGCCCGATGCCCTCTCGCGTCCAATGCCCGCGTGTCGGCCGAGCTGCAGCTCGACGCGACGCGCTTTCATGAAAGGGCTTTAGAATAAACGCGGACGCGAGGGAACCGGCCGCGTGCGAAAGCAACCGAAAAGCTCAGTCGCGCGACTGAGGCGTGCCTGGGATGCTCTCATACGGCACGCGGAAGACGCGATCATCGAACTGCATGCCCGTCTTGACGTTGAAGATCATCACCGAGGTGTCCTTGCCCTGATTGTCGGTGATCGTCCATTGACGCAGGTCGTAGGTCTTCGGGTCGAACATCATGGTGATGGTCGAGTTTCCAAACACCGTATTGTTGCCGAGCGCGATCGTCGTCAGGTCCGACTCCTCCTTCACGCCCTTCACCATGCCGGCCGACAGGTCGATGCGCTGCGCCAGGAGCAGGCTGAGCGGGGTCTTGGAGAGCGGATAGAGATCCCAGGTCTTGAGCTTCGTATTGCCGATGGCGACGTTCTTGCCGTCAGCGATCACCCGCATCGGCGACGGGTCGTCATAATTGAAGCGCAGCTTGCCTGGGCGCTGGATGAAGAACTTGCCGCCGGTCTGCTCGCCGCGCGGGCCGAACTGCACGAATTCGCCCTGCATCGTCGTGACGCCGGAAAAATGGTCGGCGATTGCCTGCGCGGTGCCGGAGGCGGGAGCCGCCGCCTGAGCGTAGGCGCCGAGGGGAATGGCGCTCGCCACCGCAGCGACGGCAAAGGCGCCGAGCAGATCGCGGCGCGTTACCGTCAGGCCGGAGAGGAAGGTATCGGAGTGACTCATCTAAATCTCCTTTATGCGATCTGCATGCTGCCGAAAGGCGGCGTCTTCAAGGCATTGCGATCGGCCTGCGAGAGGTAACGGCTTCGATGCTGTCAGGTTTCCGCAAAAGCGGCTGCATCGGAAATATATGGCTGTTCTGTCAGCGGTCGAGGATGTCGCCTTCGGTGGGAACGAGAATCTCGCGTTTGCCGGCATGGTTGGCCGGTCCGATGATGCCTTCCTTCTCCATGCGCTCGACGAGCGAGGCGGCACGGTTGTAGCCGATGCCGAGCCGGCGCTGGACGTAGGAGGTCGAGGCCTTGCCGTCGCGTAGCACGATGGCGACCGCCTGGTCGTAGGGATCTTCCGAATCGGACAGGTTGGAGGTGCCGGCCGGACCGCCGCCACCGCCGCCGTAATCGCCGTCGTCATCGTCATCGGCAGTGATCGCATCGAGATATTGCGGCGAGCCCTGGGTCTTCAGGTAGGAGACGATCTCTTCCACCTCGACATCCGAAACGAACGGGCCGTGCACGCGCTGGATACGCCCGCCGCCCGCCATATAAAGCATGTCGCCCATGCCGAGCAGCTGCTCGGCGCCCTGTTCGCCGAGAATGGTGCGGCTGTCGATCTTCGAGGTCACCTGGAAGGAAATGCGGGTCGGGAAGTTTGCCTTGATCGTGCCGGTGATGACATCGACCGATGGGCGCTGTGTCGCCATGATCACGTGGATGCCGGCGGCGCGCGCCATCTGCGCCAGCCGCTGCACGGCGCCTTCGATGTCCTTGCCGGCGACCATCATCAGGTCAGCCATCTCGTCGATGATGACGACGATATAGGGCATCGGCCTGAGATCGAATTCTTCGGTCTCGTACATCGCCTCGCCGGTATGGCGATCGAAGCCGGTCTGCACCGTGCGCGAGATCGCCTCGCCCTTCGACAGCGCCTGCTCGACGCGGGTGTTGAAGCCGTCGATGTTGCGCACGCCGATCTTCGACATCTTCTTGTAGCGCTCTTCCATCTCGCGCACGGTCCATTTGAGCGCGACGACGGCCTTCTTCGGATCGGTGACGACAGGCGAAAGCAGATGCGGGATGCCGTCATAGACGGAGAGTTCGAGCATCTTGGGGTCGATCATGATCAGCCGGCACTGTTCCGGCGTCATGCGGTAGAGCAGGGACAGGATCATCGTATTGATGGCGACCGACTTGCCCGAGCCGGTGGTGCCGGCAACAAGCAGATGCGGCATCTTGGCGAGGTCGGCGATGACGGCTTCGCCGCCGATCGTCTTGCCCAGCGCCATGGCGAGCTTCGCCTTGCTGCCTTCGAAATCCCGGGAGGCGATGAGTTCGCGCAGATAGACGGTCTCGCGCGTCTGGTTGGGCAATTCGATGCCGATCGCGTTGCGGCCGGGCACGACAGCGACACGGGCGGCAATGGCGCTCATCGAGCGGGCGATATCATCGGCAAGGCCGATGACCCGCGACGACTTGATGCCGGGCGCCGGCTCCAGTTCGTAGAGTGTCACGACAGGGCCGGGGCGGACATGGATGATGTCGCCCTTGACGCCGAAATCTTCGAGCACGCCTTCGAGCATCCGGGCATTCTGCTCCAGCGCGTCGGCCGAGAGCGTGGAATCGCGCACGACATTCTTGGGTTCGGCGAGCAGATGCATCGAGGGAAGCTGGAAACCCTCGGGACGGATGAACGAGCCCTGTGCCTCCCGCTCGATGCGGGCGCTGGGCTTCGGACGCGCCACCACGGGAACGACGCGCGGCTCCGGCTTGCCGGCGGGTTTTGCCGGCGCGCGGATCATCCAGTCGTCGTCATCGTCGTCGGGCAGGATATCGGCCGGGCGCGGCGGCATGTCGGCATCGAAGGGCAGATCGTCGTCATCATCGTCGTCATCGATGGAGAGCGACGGCGCAGAGACGATGCGGCGCGGTGATGCCGCCCTTGCCCCCATCGATGGCTCCATCGACGGTTCCATACGCTCGCCGCGGACGGTTGGCGCCTTGGCGCGCACGGGTTCGTTCAGCGTGCCGAACTCGTCATCGTTGAAATCATAGGGTGATTCGTAATCACCCTGGCGCCGTTTGCGCGGCCCCATGCCGAAGAGCCGGCGCAGCCGGCCCTGGCTCATGTACCAGGCATGCGTCATGGCGCCGCTGAAAGCCACCCAGCGGGACTCGTCGTCCTCCTCGTCCTCGTCTCCGACGACGCGGGCCTTGCTACGCGTTTCGACGTAATCCTCCTCGATTTCCTCGTCGACGTCGCTGCGGCCGACAAGGCCCGATGCAAAGAGCATCAGCCAGGCGGTCGGCGCGGCGAAGATGCAGCCGACGACCATGGCGAAGGTGCCTGTGGGATAGGTGCCGACGAAAAGTGCGGGAAAACGCAGGATCATATCGCCGACGACACCGCCGATGCCGTTCGGGATCGGCCAGGTGAGCGGCGGCGGAAAACAGCCGAGGACGGCGCAGGAAAGCACCGAACCGCCGAACCAGGCGCCGGCACGGGCGGGAATACGGCTGAAGCGACGGCCCGAGATCAGCGTCAGCGCCCAGGCGACGATCGGCAGCATCGAAACGACGCTGGCAAGGCCGAGGAACTGCATGACGATATCGGCAAAGGCCGCACCGCTATAACCGAGAATATTCGTCGGCAGGTTGGCGGCCGCGTAGGAATAGCTCGGATCCGCGACATTCCATGTCGCCAGCGCCGCGACGCAGAACGCCAGCAGCAGAAAGATCGCAAAGCCGATGAGCGCCTGGATCTGCCGCAGCATGAATGCCGAGAAGGAGAACCGATCCGGACGGCCATCCATTGCCGGCGACGTGCTTCTTGCCATGTGTCTAACCCGTCCAATGCCTGAGGACACGCGAATCGCTGAAGCTTCGTCGTGCCAAAATGCGTCCGCTCTACCTAATCAGAGCCGGGTTAAAGCGATGTTAACCATGCATGCCTGGACGACAATTCCGGACAGGGAAATGAAAAAGACCCGAACCTTGGAAGGTTCGGGCCAAATGCGGTCTATGGCAGCTTTTCCGGGTCTAACCCGGAAAAGCTCTAGATAGGCCGCGACGGGCCATGCAGCGGCGCCCTTTTGCCGGGCGCCGCAAACCCTGTGATCAGGAAGAGTGGTAGGCGGCTTCGCCGTGGGTCGAAAGGTCGAGACCTTCGCGCTCGGCTTCGACGGTGACGCGCAGGCCGATGACGACGTCGACGATCTTGTAGAGGATCGCCGAACCGATACCCGACCACAGCAGCGTCGTCAGCACGCCCTTGGCCTGGTTCAAGACCTGGGTTGCCGTACCGGCATAGGAGGCTGCGAAATCGGCTGTCGAATAATCGACGATGCCTGCACCGCCGAGCGCCGGGTTGACGAGGATACCGGTGCCGAGAGCGCCGATGATGCCGCCGACGCAATGGACGCCGAAGACATCGAGGCTGTCATCGTAGTTGAACTTGTTCTTTACGACGTCGACGAAGAAGTAGCAGACCGGCGAAACGATGAGGCCGAGAACGATCGAACCCATCGGGCCGGCAAAGCCTGCCGCCGGGGTGATGGCGACGAGACCGGCGACGGCGCCGGAAGCACCACCGAGCATGGAAGCCTTGCCGCGGGTGAGGGTTTCGACGATGCACCAGGACACAGCGGCGGCAGCCGTTGCGACGAAGGTGTTGATAAAGGCAAGCGAGGCATAGGAATTGGCTTCGAGGTTGGAGCCGGCATTGAAGCCGAACCAGCCGACCCAGAGCAGCGAGGCGCCGACCATGGTCAGCGTCATCGAATGCGGAGCCATGATTTCCTTCTTATAGCCCGTGCGCTTGCCGAGCATGATGGCGCCGACGAGGCCCGCGATACCGGCATTGATGTGAACGACCGTGCCGCCGGCAAAGTCGATTGCGCCATAGGAGAAGATCAGGCCGGCTGGCGACGTGTAGGAGCTCGGACCACCCCAGAACCAGACCATGTGCGCCATCGGGAAGTAGATGAAGGTGACCCAAAGCACGACGAAGAGCATGACGGCCGAGAACTTGATGCGCTCGGCGAATGCGCCGACGATCAGGCCGGGCGTGATGCAGGCGAAGGTCATCTGGAATACGATGAAGGTGTATTCCGGAATGGCGACGCCCTTCGAGAAGGTTTCGACGAGCGACGTGGTGTTGACGCCGGCCAGGAACGCCTTGGAGAAGCCGCCGACGAAGCTGTTCAGCGAGCCGCCATCGGTGAAGGCGAGCGAATAGCCGTAGGTCACCCAGATCAGCGCCACGACGGCGGTGATCATGAAGACCTGCATCAGCACGGAGAGCATGTTCTTGGCGCGGACGAGACCGCCGTAGAAAAGCGCAAGGCCGGGGATGGTCATCAGCAGGACGAGCGCCGAGGAGACGAGCATCCAGGTATTGTCACCCTTGTCCATGGTGAGAGCAGGAGCGGCAGCAGCGGCAGCGGCTGGCGCAGCCTCCTGCGCAAAAGCCACAGCCGGCGCCAGAAGGGCAGCCGTTGCTGCGCAAGTCAGCGCAAAGGCGGAAGAAAACTTCGAAAGTGACATTGGAAAAAGCTCCTTGATCTGCCGTTCTTACAGCGCTTCTGAATCGGTTTCGCCCGTACGGATGCGCACGGCATGGTCGATCGAATAGACGAAAATCTTGCCGTCGCCGATCTGACCGGTCTTGGCCGATGCCGCGATGGCTTCGACCGCCCTGTCGACGAGTTCCGATGCAACGGCGATTTCGATCTTGAGCTTCGGCAGGAAGCTGACCGCATATTCGGTGCCGCGATAGATTTCGGTATGTCCCTTCTGGCGCCCGTAGCCCTTCACTTCGGTCACGGTCAGCCCCTGAATACCGATCGCCGTAAGAGCTTCGCGGACCTCATCGAGCTTGAACGGCTTGATAATGGCCATCACAATTTTCATCTGGTTTCCCATCCTTCGTTATCCTCGGCGCGGAGCCGACTCTCCTTGCCGCTGACGTTCCTGAACAGCGACCGGCGATATACATTCAAGGGGCGTGCCAGATTCGAGGCAACTTATAAGTTATTGAAAAATAAAGATTATAATAAGGAATGCCAATAAACAGGCAATTGACCGGCCAATAAGCGCACAAATAATGCGCAAATTTACAAATATGCACATTATTTATTCATTTGCCTTTTTCCGAATCAGACCTTCCTGCGCGACGGAGGCGATCAGCTCACCCGTTCGGGTAAACAGACAGCCCCGGGTCAACCCCCTGGCGCCCGAAGCCGACGGGCTATCCTGCGTATAGAGCAGCCAGTCGTCGAGCTTGCAGGGTCGGTGGAACCACATGGAATGATCGAGGCTCGCCACCTGCAGGCTCTGGTCGAAGATGGACGTGCCGTGGGCATAGAGCGACGTATCGAGCAGCGTCATATCCGAGAGATAGGCAAGCACCGCCGCCTGATAGAGTCGGTCGTCGGGAACCGGGCCGGTGGCGCGCACCCAGACATCCTGCTTCGGATCGAGCTTCTTGTCGGAAAAATAATGCGTCAGCGAGACCGGGCGGATCTCGATCGGCCGCTCGCGCTGCCAGTATTTTCGGATCGCCTCCGGCGCATGCGCAAGATATTCTTCCTTGATCTGCTGTTCGCCGAGCAGCGCTTCGGGCATCTCGACCTCGGGCACTGCGATCTGGTGCTCGAAGCCCGGCTCCTCCACCTGGAAGGAGGCCGACAGCGCAAAGATCGCCTTGCCGTGCTGGATGGCGACGACACGCCGCGTGTTGAAGCTCGATCCGTCGCGGATGCGCTCCGCCTGGTAGACGATCGGCACCGAGGGATCGCCGGGGCGCATGAAATAAGCATGCAGCGAATGGACGAAACGCTCGCCTTCGATGGTGCGCTGCGCCGCCATCAGCGCCTGGCCGATCACCTGCCCCCCGAAGACCCGCTGCCAGCCGACCTTGGGACTGCGGCCGCGGAAGATATCGACCTCGATCGGCTCCAGGTCGAGCGTCGAAAGCAACGTCTCCATCGCCGAAGGTCCTGATGTCTCGCGCGTCATTTTCTATGTCTCCCGGCGGTGGGAAGTGAAGTTGCGATGATCTATATAGATCACATCTGAGGCACAAAGTACGGGAGCGGCGCGATGCTGGACATGCTGGTTGTGGGCGGGGGTTATGTCGGCCTGTCCGCTGCTGTCGCGGTCAAACAGGCAGCACCCCATCTGAATGTCGCGGTCGTCGAGGCGGCTCCCGCGCATGTCTGGAAAAACGATACACGCGCCTCCGCCATCATCGCGGCGGCGGCAAAGATGCTCGAGGTCTTCGGCATCTGGGACGAGATCGAGCCGGAGGCCCAGCCGATCACCAAAATGATCGTCACCGACTCCAGGACTTCTGATCCGGTGCGCCCGGTTTTTCTGACCTTCGACGGCGAAGTCGCCGAAGGCCGGCCCTTCGCCCACATGATCCCGAATGTCGCAATGGTCGCAGCGCTGCGCGGCGCCTGCGAGCGGCTCGGCATCGACATCCGCCACGGGCTCGGCGCCACCGAGCTGAAGACCCACGACACCCATGCCACCGTCACGCTTTCGGACGGCAGCGCGCTGGAGACCCGGCTGCTGGTTGCCTGCGACGGCGTGCGCTCGACGTTGCGCGATCTCGCCGGCATCAGGACCGTCACCTGGGACTACGGCCAGTCCGGCATCGTCGCGACCGTCGAACACGAGCGGCCGCATGACGGATGCGCCGAGGAGCATTTTCTGCCGGCCGGCCCCTTCGCCATCCTGCCGCTGAAGAACAACCGCTCCTCGCTCGTCTGGACGGAGCGGACGCCGGATGCCAACCGGCTGGTGGCCGCCGACGATCTGATCTTCGAGGAGGAGCTCGAACGCCGCTTCGGCCACAAGCTTGGGAGCCTGAAAGTCATTGGCGACAAGCGCGCCTTCCCGCTCGGCCTCACCCTGGCGCGCTCCTTCGTCGCGCCGCGTTTCGCGCTGGCCGGCGACGCCGCCCACGGCATCCATCCGATCTCGGGCCAGGGCCTCAATCTCGGCTTCAAGGATGTGGCGGCGCTTGCCGAAACCATTGTCGACGCCGATCGCCTCGGCCTCGACATCGGCTCGATCAACATCCTCGAACGCTACCAGACCTGGCGGCGCTTCGACACGTTCCGCATGGGCGTGACCACCGACGTGCTGAACCGGCTCTTTTCCAACGATGCAACGCCGATCCGCATCGCCCGCGACGTCGGCCTCGGTCTGGTCGACCGGCTGCCGCGCCTCAAATCCTTCTTCATCGGCCAGGCGGCCGGGACGACGGCAAAGGACAATCCGCGCCTTCTGGCCGGCGAGATGATTTGACGTTTGTTTTTACGCAATTGCCGGCAAAAGCGCTTCGCGCCCTGCCTGGGAAACCGCTTCGCACTTTTTCCTGGAATTGCTTTATTCGTCGAGGCGGCGGGCTTCGGACACCAGCATGATCGGAATGCCGTCGCGGATCGGGTAGGCCAGCCGCGCCTTTTCCGAGACAAGCTCATTGTGCTCGCGATCATAGGAAAGCCGCCCTTTGGAGAGCGGGCAGACCAGGAGATCGAGCAACTTCGGATCGACACGGCTGAGTTTTTCGTCCATGGCTGAAGTCTACTGCAGAACCGTGTCGGAGTCACCGAAGACACGCGCCAGCACGATTTCGGTAATGGCGATCAGCGTCTCGGCCCGCGTCTTCAGGTCGGGCGCCTCGAGCAGCGCCTGTTTTTCCGCCGGCCCGAAGGGCGACATCATCGCGAGGGAATTGACAAGCGTCAGATTGCTCGCCCGCTCGACGCTCTCCCAGTCGGCCTCCAGCTTGTTGGCATCGAGATAGGCCTTGAAGGCGGTCAGAAGCGCAGCGCGGTCGACCGCGTCCTCCTCGTTCGCGGCCGAGAGATCGGCGATGAACGGGGCGATCCGGAAGGTGCGGAAGGGATCGCTGGTGGCTTTCTCCTCCAAGAGCCGGAAGCGGCAGACACCGGTCAGTGAAACGATATAGCGCCCGTCGCCGGTCTCGGCGAAGGAGGTGATGCGGCCGAGGCAGCCGACAGCGGCAAGATTGGGCTCGCCGCCCTTGTCCTCGTGCTCGCCGAGCGCCGGCTGCACCATGCCGATCAGCCGGTTTCCGGTCAGTGCCGCATCCAGCATCGCCAGATAGCGCGGCTCGAAAATGTTGAGGGGGAGCTGCCCGGCCGGCAGGAGAAGGGCGCCGGTCAGGGGGAAGACGGCGATTGAATCAGGCAGATCGCCCGGCTTCAGGTATCTGGCATTCCCGACTTGCATGAAACCGTCCCGCATTCTTGTAACGGGCATGCCCGTTCTGACGAGAATGTGGTGCCCCCGTCCGAAAACGCAAGGGCAGATACTCGAAACTTAGCGCTAACCCCAAAAATCGGGGTCGATATTGCCCGGCGCGTCCTGCCGGACACGCCGCGCTCCAAAGCAATTCCAGGAAAGCCGAGCCGCCCTAGGAGAACAGCATCGCCGAAAGCTTGCGGCGGGCGGCAACCGTCGCCGGATCCTTGAAGCCCCAGACCTCGAAGAACTGCAGCAGCTGCCGACGGGCGCCATCATCATCGAAGGCACGATCCTTGCGCATGATCAGAAGCAGATGTTCGGCCGCTTCGTCGCGCCGGCCTTCGACATTGAGGATCTTGGCGAGCTTCAGCCGCGCCGCGTGATCATCGGGATTGGCGGCAAGGTCGCGTTCGAGCGCAACGGGATCGCCAAGCTTGCGGGCCTCCTCGATCTGTTCGAGCTTCTTCAGCACCGCCTGGATGCCGGCATCTTTCGACAGCTCTTCCGGCAGCTCGGTCAACACCTGGCGCGCCCGCTCATGCTGGTTTGCGGCGATCATGCATTCGGCCATGCCGGCGAGCGCCTTGGCATTTTCGGGATCGGCCTGCATGACGGCGCCATAGAGCTGGGCGGCTTCGTCGATATTGCCGGCGGCAAGCAGTTCTGCCGCTTCCGCAAGCACGGCTTCGATCTCGGCCGCCTCATCGGCGCCGGCCGGACCGGCGATGCGGTCGATGAACTGCTGGATCTGGCTTTCCGGCACCGCACCCATGAAGCCGTCGGCCGGACGGCCGTTGACGAAGGCGATGACGGCCGGGATCGACTGGATGCCGAGCTGGCCGGCGATCGAGGGATGATCGTCGATATTCATCTTGACCAGCCGGACCCGGCCCTTGGCTTCGTTGATCACCTTTTCCAGGACCGGCGTCAGCTGTTTGCACGGACCGCACCAGGGCGCCCAGAAATCGACCAGCACCGGTTGCTTGCGCGATTCCTCGATGACGTCCTTGCCGAAATTCGCGGTCGTCGTTTCCGTGATGTAGCTGCCGGCCGCAGCTGCGGGTGCCGTTGCTGCGCCGAAGCTTGTCGTCGCCGTCATCTGATTTCCGAAGGAACCGTTATAGGGGTTGTCGCTGCCGCTCATAGGTATCTCCCGCCGCGCCGATCCTGCCGGCGTCTTTGCCAAAGCATGTCGCGCAAAACTGTGGTGCGGTTTTACGACAAGGACATGCGCAAAACCAAAGACTAAAGCGCCGCAAGCCAATCTGAAAGAGCACGACGCGCTTTAGCGCTAAAATCGTATGTCAGGACGTCACTTTCAAGACAAGCGGCTTGTGCCCGGTCGCCTCCATGAAACGGATAAGATCGCTGCTCGCAATCGAGGTCGTCGCATCGTTGGACAGCGGATGGCAGTTGACGATCTCTTCGCGCATCAGATCGGCATCGAGCACGAAGGTGACATTCTCCGCGGTATCGTTGATAGCGCCGAACGCGGTGACGGCCCCGGGAATGACGCCGAGATATTCCATCAGCTTTTCCGCCCTGCCGAAGGAAACCCGGCCGGACCCGCCGATCAGATTGTGCACCTGTTTGAGGTCGACCTCGGCATTTTCCTCCACGGTCAGCAGAAAATACCTGTCCTTCTTGTCCTTGATGAAGAGGTTCTTGGTGTGACCGCCGGGGATCTCGTCACGAAGGGCAACCGATTCGGCGACGGTGAAAACCGGCGCATGATCGACAGTCTTATGGGCAATGCCGAGCCCGTCGAGGAAGGCAAACAATTCGTCTCTTGTCTTGGGGGTATTTTCGGACATCGGGCAATCCATTCGGCGGAATAACAAAATCGAGGCGCCCTGCTTAAGTCCGTCCACATCGTTTGGCAATCTTCGGAACCGACGCTCTACCCCCACATTTGCGGCCTTTTCCGCCCGTCCTCCTCTGACACCAGAATTTTTTCTTCGCTTCTCCGTCATTTCCCTGTTGCATTTGAAAACCCGTTAGGCCATATAGCGCCCGTCGCCACGAGGCGGCGCCCACGGTCCAACAACTACCCCGGACCGATGTGGATTGAGCGGGTGTAGCTCAGGGGTAGAGCACAACCTTGCCAAGGTTGGGGTCGAGGGTTCGAATCCCTTCGCCCGCTCCAGTTTCTTCCTTGTCAGGTCAGGCACATGCGATCTCAGCGTCTTTGACGAGATCTACTTGCGACTTTTACCAATCCTTCCGAGAAGAATGTCCGTCGTCAACGCAGGCGATATTTCGCCGCGAGCAACGCCGCCAGTTCCATGCGGCAATCGATCAGTGGGCTGACATCCTGTCGTGCCTTTGCCATCGCCATGGCGCCGGAATAGGCTGCGATGACAAGCGTTGCGAGGCTGTGCGGATTGAGCTCGCTCGCGTGTTTTTCCTCCGCGTCTCTCGCAAACTTGGCGGACAGTGCCTCGTGCCAGGCGCCGAATACGGCGCTGACAACCTCGCGCATCTCCGAGTCATGATGGGATACGTCCATTGCCATGTTGTTGAGCGGGCAACCGGAGACCCGGCCGTTATGCATCAGTTCATTGATGATGTTCTCAAAGATCAAGTCTATGGCGGCCGGCACATCTGCACTTGTGTGGAGCGGCGCGATCCATGTTTGCCGAACGGCTTCAGCCACGCGATCGCGAATGACCGCAAGCCCGAGGTCGCGCTTGGCCGGAAAATGATGCGCCATGGCACCACCGGATACTGAAGCCCTTTCGCGCAATTCCAGCATGCCGGTTGCGAGATAACCCTGGGTAATGAAGGCGTCGTAGGCGGCATCAATGATCCGGCGACGTACGCCTTCGGGATCATTGGTTCTTTTGTTTTCGGTCATGGTTTCTCAACTCGTCCTGCGCGCACATTAGCACCTTGACATAACAGGTCAATTGTCCTGTTATGAATACAGGACAATTGACCTGTTGGGGAAGTCATGAACCCGCATTCCATATTCGAACTTCGCCGTTATCGCCTTCTCCCGGAAGGCAGAGAATCATTGATTGATCTGTTTGACAGGGAATTTGTTGAACCCCAGGAGGCCCTGGGCATGCGCGTCGAAGGGGAGTTCCGCGATCTTGACGATCCCGATTCCTTTGTGTGGGTTCGCTCTTTCAAGGATATGGAAACTCGAACGGAGGCTCTCGCATCCTTTTATTCAAGCCCGACCTGGAAAGAACATGGGCCGGCAGCCAACGCGACGATGCTCAATTCGGATAATGTCCTGCTCTTGAAGCCGGCGGTAGGCGTCCATCCGTTCGCGCATAATCTGCCAAGGGACAAGGAGGTGAGCCGCTCCAACGTGCAGGGTCTTATCAGGCTGAATATCTGCTCGCTCGCCCCTGGGACAGAGGAGGATTTTGCCAGGTTTTTCCGCGACGATGCACTCCCGGCCATGCAGGATGCTGGTGCGCGCATCGATGCTCTGTTTGTGACGGAGCGAAGTAAGAACGATTTTCCCAGGCTGCCGGTTCGCGAGGGAGAAACCGTATTTGTGTGGTTTGAATGTCACGAAGATCAAGACCGTGCCACCGACTACGAGCGCCGCTTGCGGCGCAGTCTCATCTGGGGACGCGAGATTTATCCACGGGTGGACAGCCGGTGCTGGCGTAGGATCGAGGTCGCGCGCTTGACCCCGACTTCGCGGTCGCTTTGCGCTTGGTAAGCGACATTACCAACTCGTCTACACAAAAAATGTCCGCTTCGGCTGCTTTCGGATAGTCCACCAGGCCGATCTGGATCAATTTTGTAATTTATTGCCGTTGATCGATTCATTTTGCGAACTATCATCGATCAGATAGCGACGGCGCGTCTTCGGATCAAAACCCTTTATGTTCAGTTCATCGCAGCGCGAGCTTCTGCGGATCATCGATCAGGGGACGCCGCCAGCATCGCCGCCCATAACGTCCTGATTGCTCCCAACTCCTGAGGTATCCCATGCGCATCGCCGTCGGTGGCATTCATATCGAATGCAGCACATACAATCCCGTCCTGAACCAGGAGAAGGATTTTCGCGTGCTGCGCGGCGCGGCGCTGCTGGAAGCGCCGTATTTCGCCTTCCTCAGGGATTACGATGCCGAGTTCCTGCCGACGATCCATGCGCGCGCCATTGCCGGCGGCCCGGTTTCGCGCGCCACCTACGAGGCCTTCAAGGGCGAATTCCTCGAGCGGTTGAAGCCGTTGCTGCCGCTTGACGGTCTCTATCTCGCCATGCATGGCGCCATGTATGTCGAAGGCATGGAGGATGCCGAAGGCGACTGGATCAGTGCGGCGCGTGCGCTGGTCGGCGAGGATTGCACGGTTTCGGCCAGCTATGACCTGCACGGCAACGTCACGCAGCGCATCATCGATGCGCTCGACATCTATTCCACCTATCGCACTGCGCCGCATATCGATGTCGAGGAGACGATGCGCCGCTCGGTCTTCATGCTGGTCAAGAGCCTGAAGACCGGCGAGAGGCCGATCGTTCTCTGGGCGCCGATCCCGGTGGTGCTGCCCGGCGAGCGCACCAGCACCGTCGATGAGCCGGCGAAAAGCCTCTATGACATGCTGCCTGGGATCGATGCGATCGACGGCGTCTGGGATGCATCGCTGATGGTCGGTTATGTCTGGGCCGATGAACCGCGCGCCACCGCCGCTGCCATCATGACTGGCACCGACCGCACCGTGCTGGAGCGCGAGGCCAAACGCCTCGCCAAGGCCTATTGGGACGTGCGCGAAGACTTCGTCTTCGGCTGCGAGACCGGCTCGCTCGAGGAATGCGTCGCGAGAGCAATCGCAAGCCCGACCGCCCCTGTCGTGCTGGCCGAATCCGGCGACAACCCCACAGGTGGCGGCGTCGGGGACCGGGCCGACGTGCTGGCCGAGCTGATCGCCAGGGGCGCCACCGGCGTCGTCTTCGCCGGCATCGCCGACAAGGCGGCGACCGAGGCCTGTTATGCCGCCGGCATCGGTGCGGAACTGGAGCTCAGCGTCGGCGCCTCGCTCGACACCAAGGGCAGCAAATCGGTCACCGCCTGCTTCACCGTCAAATTCCTCCACGAAACATCGGATGCCGCCGACCGTCAGGCGGTGGTTTCGGTCAGTGGCATCGATCTTGTGCTTTCCGCAAAGCGCCGGCCCTATCACAACATCGTCGATTTCACCCGGCTCGGCCTCGACCCGCATCGGGCGAAGATCATCGTCGTCAAATCGGGCTATCTCTCTCCGGAACTGGCGCCGATCGCCAATCCGAACCTGATGGCGCTATCGACGGGTGTCGTCGACCAGTTCGTCGAGCGCCTGCCGCGGCTGCGCAAGCAGCATCCGACCTACCCGTTCGACAAGGATTTTGACTTCGAACCGCAGGTCTTCATCTCCGCACGTTCACGGCAGGCCTGAAGTTCGCCTGAACCAATTGCGTTTTCCTGGATGATATTGTCGATCGCGGCACCGCCCTGTCGCCACGAGCGACTGTTTTTCCGCATCGCGGCAATGGCCGTGTTTGAGCAAAAAATGGGCATACTTCGATTTGCACAAAAAAGCGCTTGACGGTCGGGGCGATTTGGTTTGCACTGAACCAATAGAAAATTGGTACGGACCATTTAGCGAATGCCGATGGATGAGACGCAGGGCAATTCGAATTATGCGCTGGAGAAGCTGCGGGCCCTCCTGCAGTCCGACAGTCTCGACGCCGACGGCAAGCTGCCGACCGAGCGCGCCCTTTCGGAAATGCTTGGCGTCGGCCGTCGCGCCGTCCGCCGCGCCCTCGAAGTGCTGGAGGCCGAGGGCCGCATCTGGCGCCGCCAGGGCTCCGGCACCTATGCCGGCCCGCGCCCCGACGGCTGGAGCGATCATGTCGGCTCCATCGTCGCCGGCACCGATCTCATGGAAGTCATGGAAGTGCGCCTGCGGATCGAGCCGCAGCTCGCCCAGCTTGCCGCCATGCGCGCCAAGGCCGCCGATATCGAGCGCATGTATGATCTGGTGAAGAAGATCTACGAAAGCACCGATGCCGACGGGCGCGAACTCTGGGACGGGGCGCTGCACCGCCAGATTGCCCAATGCGCCGGCAACGGTTTCTTCCTCACCATCTTCGACGTCATCAACCGGGTGCGGCAGGACGAGGCCTGGCAGACGATCCGCGAGCGCGCCCGCAGCGCCAGCCGGACGCGGTCCGTCACCTTCGGCCAGCACACGGCGATCGTCGATGCCATCGCCGCCCATGATCCTGCCAGGGCGGGCGAAGCCATGCGCCAGCATCTGCTGACGCTGCAGGAAAGCCTCATCCGCATCACCTCGCTCGATCACCGCGAAACGGAGGTCGACAAGACCCTCGCCTGAACAGGGAGGTGAGCAGAGAAAAAAGCAGAGCGGGCCATAACCGCCGGTTGGAAGCAAAAACCAAGCAAAATAGAACAGAGGAGAATGGAATGAAGATCGCCAAATTGCTGACCGCCACCGTTGCCGGCGCCCTGTTTGCGCTTCCTGCCTTCGCCGTCGACCTGAAGATCGGCCTGCAGGACGATGCCGACGTGCTCGATCCCGCGCAGTCGCGCACCTTCGTCGGCCGCATCGTCTATACTGCGATGTGCGACAAGCTGGTCGACGTCTCACCGGACCTGAAGATCGTGCCGCAGCTTGCCACCGAATGGAGCTGGTCGGCCGACGGCAAAGAACTGACCATGAAGCTGCGCCAAGGCGTCAAGTTCCATGACGAGACCCCGTTCAACGCCGAAGCCGTCGTCGCCACCATCGAGCGCAACATCACCCTGCCGGAATCACGCCGCAAGAGCGAGCTGAGTTCGGTCGCAAAGGTCGAGGCGACAAGCGAATACGAGGTCAAGTTCACCCTCAAGGCGCCTGACGTCACCCTTCTTGCCCAGCTTTCCGACCGCGCCGGCATGATCGTCTCGCCGAAGGCCGCCAAGGAACTCGGCGCCAAGTTCGGTGATCACCCGGTCTGCGCCGGACCGTTCAAGTTCGTCGAGCGCGTCCAGCAGGATCGCATCGTGCTCGAAAAGTTCCAGGACTACTGGAACAAGGACAAGATCTTCATCGACAAGCTCACCTATCTGCCGATCCCGGATACGACGGTGCGCCTCGCCAATCTGCGGTCCGGCGATCTCGACATGATCGAGCGCCTGGCGGCGACCGACGCTGAAGCCGTGAAGGCGGATTCGAGCCTGGTCTATGCCGACGCCGTCGGCACCGGCTACATGGCGCTCTATACCAATATCGGCAATGGTGCGCGTGCCGACAATCCTTTCGGCAAGGACAAGCGCCTGCGCCAGGCCTTCTCGCTGGCGATCGACCGCGATGCCGTCAACCAGATCGTCTATGAAGGCACGGCGGTTTCCGGCAACCAGCCCTTCCCGCCAAGCAGCCCGTGGTTCGACAAGGATATTCCCGTCCCTGCCCGCGATCTCGACAAGGCCAAGGCCCTGATCAAGGAAGCCGGCTTCGACCGCGTGCCGATCGAGCTGCAGATCCCGAACAATCCCGTTGCCATGCAGATGATGCAGATCATCCAGTCGATGGTCGGCGAAGCCGGCTTCGACGTCAGCCTGAAATCGACGGAATTCGCCACGCTGCTGAGTGAGCAGACGGCCGGCAACTATCAGCTCAGCCGTTCCGACTGGTCCGGTCGTGTCGATCCCGATGGCAACATCCATCAGTTCATCACCTGCAAGGGTGGCATCAACGACACGAAATACTGCAATCCCGAGGTGGACAAGCTGCTGAACGAAGCCCGTGCCTCGACCGACGATGCCGTGCGCAAGCAGAAGTATGATGCCGCCGCCGTCATCCTGAACGACGATCTGCCGATCATCTATCTCGGCCACCAGTCCTGGATCTGGGCGCTGCACAAGAACATCACCGGCTTCACTCCCTCGCCGGATGGCATGATCCGTCTCGTCGGCGTCAAGAAAGCCGACTGACCAGAAGCCGATCATGCGGCGGAAACCCTCCGCCGCATGATCCCAGTCGTGTCAGGATCGCCCATGTACACTTACATCGCCAAACGGCTCTTGGTCGCCATACCGACGCTTTTGATCATTTCGATCTTCGTCTTCTCGCTGCAGAAGCTGCTGCCCGGCGATCCGATCCTCGCCATGGCCGGTGAGGAACGCGATCCGCAGGTTCTCGAATTCCTGCGCGAGAAATACCGGCTGAACGATCCCGTGCCCTATCAATATTTCCATTGGCTGGGTGCGGCCCTTCAGGGCGATCTTGGCATCTCGCTGCGCACCAACCAGCCGGTTCTGCAGCTCGTCGGCGAAAAGCTGCCGGTCACGATCCAGCTCGCCATCATGTCGATGATCTTCGCCTTTGCGATCGGCGTGCCGATGGGCATCCTGGCGGCCGTCAAGAGGAACACGATGATCGACTATATCGCCAACATCATCGCGCTGACCGGTCTGTCGATCCCGAATTTCTGGCTCGGCATCATGCTGATCCTGCTGGTCTCGGTCAATCTCGGCTGGCTGCCGGCATCCGGCTACGAACCCTTCTTCAGCAATCCGCTGCGTTCGCTGGAAACCATGCTGATGCCCTCCTTCGTGCTCGGAAACTCGCTGGCCGCGACCCTGATGCGGCACACTCGCTCGGCCATGCTCAGCGTGCTCAGCGCCGATTACATCCGCACCGCCCGCGCCAAGGGCCTGCCGGAAAGCACCGTCGTGCTCGAACACAGTTTTCGCAATGCGGTGCTGCCGATCGTGACGTTGACCGCCCTGCTTTTCGGCGAACTGCTCGCCGGCGCCGTGCTGACCGAGCAGATCTTCACCATTCCGGGTTTTGGAAAGCTCATCGTCGACGCCGTCTTCAACCGCGACTACGCCGTCGTCCAGGGCGTGGTGATCTGCACCGCGATCGGCTTCATTCTGATGAACCTCCTGGCCGACATTCTCTATGTCCTGCTCAACCCGCGCATGAGGGCCGCCCTATGACCGCGATCGGAGAGACCGGCATTCCGGCCGCGATCGACCGCACGCCGAGCCGCGCCTGGCGCAAGCTGAAGGCCAACAAGGGCGCCCTCGTCGGCCTTGTTATCATCGCCTTTTTCGCGATCCTGGCGGTCGCCGCCCCCCTCCTTCCAATTCCCGATCCGAACGCCACAAGCTGGTCGGCGATCCGCAAGGCCCCGTCCGCCGCCCATTGGCTCGGCACCGACGACATCGGCCGCGACATTCTTTCCCGGATGATCTGGGGCGCGCAGGCGTCGCTGATGGCAGGCGTCTTCTCGGTGGCGATCGCCGTTGTCATCGGCGTGCCCTTCGGCCTTATCTCCGGTTATTTCGGCGGCTGGATCGACATGGTGATCTCCCGCATCACCGAAGCCTTTCTCGCCATGCCTTTCCTCATCACCGCGATCGCGCTTGCAGCCTTTCTCGGTCCGAGCCTGACCAATGCGATGATCGCCATCGGCCTTTCGGCCATGCCCGTCTTCGTACGGCTGACGCGCGGCCAGGTGCTCTCGGTCAAGACCGAGGAATATGTCGAGGGCGCCCGCTCGATCGGTCTCCGGTCTTCGAGCATCATCACCCGCTATATCCTGCCGAACGTCTTTGCACCGATCCTCGTGCAGGCGACGTTGACCGTCGCCACCGCGATCATCGCCGAGGCGAGCCTCTCCTTCCTCGGCCTTGGACAGCAGCCGCCGGCCCCGAGCTGGGGCTCGATGCTGAATGTCGCCAAGAACTTCCTCTCCCAAGCACCATGGATGGCGATGTGGCCGGGTGCCGCGATCTTCCTCGTCGTCATCGGTTTCAATCTTTTAGGCGATGGCCTGCGCGATGCGCTCGATCCGCGCGAAGCATGATTTCTTGAAAGGACATTTGACATGACCGCATTCACGACCCGTCCAGAAATCCTCGGCACCTTCGGCGTCGTCACCTCCACGCACTGGATCGCCTCGGCGGTCGGCATGAGCATTCTCGAAAAGGGCGGCAATGCCTTCGACGCGGCGGTGGCGACGGGCTTCGTGCTGCAGATCGTCGAGCCGCACCTTTGCGGTCCGGGCGGCGACCTGCCGGCGGTGATCTATTCGACGAGGAAGGACAAGGTCGAGGTCATCTGCGCGCAAGGCCCCGCACCCGCTGGCGCAACGATCGAACACTATACGGCGGAAGGCCTGAGCCTGATCCCCGGCGACGGGCTGCTTGCGACCGTCATCCCCGGCTCCTTCGATGGCTGGATGCTGATGCTGCGCGACTACGGCTCGATGAGCGTGCGCGATGTGCTGGAACCGGCGATCTATTACGCCGAGCGTGGTCATCCGATGCTGCCGCGCGTCTCCGCCACCATCAAGGGGCTCGCCGCCTTCTTCGAGAAGGAATGGCCGACCTCCTACGAGACCTGGTTGCCGAATGGCAGCGTCCCCGAAGCGCATGCGAATTTCAGGAATCCGGTGCTTGCCGAAACCTGGAAGCGCATCATCGCCGAGGCCGAGGCGAAAAGCGGGCGGGAAGCGCAGGTCGAGGCGGCCCGCGACGCCTTCTATCGCGGCTTCGTCGCCGAGAAGATCGACGACTACCTCAAAACCGCCGAGGTGATGGATGCGAGCGGCAACCGCCACAAGGGCGTGCTGACCGCGACCGACATGGCAAGCTGGTCGGCAACGATCGAGGAGCCGCTGACCTATGATTATCATGGCTGGACGATCGCCAAGATCGGTCCCTGGGGCCAGGGTCCGGTCTTCCTGCAGACCCTGTCGATCCTCAAAGGCTTCGATCTCGCCGCGATGAACCCCACCGGCGCCGATTTCGTCCATACCGTCGTCGAGGCGATGAAGCTCGCTTTCGCCGATCGCGAAGTCTATTACGGCGATCCTGATTTCTCGGAAATCCCCGTCGCGCACCTGCTGTCGGAGACCTATGCCGCCGAGCGCCGCAAGCTGGTCGGCGCAGACGCCTCCTTCGATCTTCGCCCCGGCATCGTGCCTGGCTTCGAGGCGCAGCATGATCTGACGATGACGATGCTCGGCGCGGATTCCAAGACCGGCGCCGTCTACGAGCCGACTATGGCGCATCTTTCCGAAAAGCGCGGCGACACCGTGCATATCGACGTGATCGATCGCGACGGCAACATGGTCTCCGTCACGCCGTCCGGCGGCTGGCTGCAATCCTCGCCGACCGTGCCCGGCCTCGGCTTCTGCCTCAATTCCCGCGCCCAGATGTTCTGGCTGAAACCAGGCCTGCCGACCTCGCTTGCCCCCGGCAAACGGCCGCGCACGACGCTGACGCCGTCGCTCGGCCTTTATGAGGGCCGCCCGACGCTGGCCTTCGGCACACCCGGCGGCGACCAGCAGGAGCAGTGGCAGCTCTCCTTCTTCCTGCGCTACGCCCATCACAAGCTGAACCTGCAGGCGGCGATCGACCAGCCGCTGTTCCACACCTCGCATTTTCCAGGCTCCTTCTATCCGCGCACCCGCGAACCCGGCAGCCTGATGGCGGAAGCGAATTTCGGCCCCGACGTCCTTGATGCCCTGCGCCGCAAGGGCCACAAGCTGACGGTCGCCGATGTCTGGACGATCGGCCGGCTGACTGCCGCAAGACGCGATGCCGATGGGCTGTTGCGTGCCGCAGCCACCCCGCGCCTGATGCAGGCCTATGCGGTCGGGAGATAGACATGACCTGGTCAATCGTCGCCCGTGACCCTTTGACCGGTCATCTCGGCATTGCCGTCGCGACCCGCTTCTTCGCCGTCGGCGCTCTCGTGCCGCATATTCGCGGCGGCATCGGCGCCGTTGCGACCCAGGCCTTTGTCAGCCCGCTTTACGGCGTCGACGGCCTGTCGCTGCTGGCCGCCGGCAGGGCGCCCGAGGAAATCATCGCCGAACTGACCGGGCGTGACGCCGGCCGTAATCAGCGGCAACTGCACCTCATCGATGCGAAGGGACGCAACGCCGCCTTCACCGGCGCCGCATGCATCGACTGGGCGGGACATCTGATCGATGAAAACGTCTCGGTTGCCGGCAACATGCTCGCGGGACCTGACGTCGTCACCAAAACGCTTGCCACCTACAACAAGGCGCTGGACAAGCCCTTGGCCGAACGCCTGCTCTTGGCGATGCAGGCAGGCGAAGATGCCGGCGGCGACAAGCGCGGCAGGCAGTCCGCCGCCCTCGTCATCCACCGCGATCAGGATTATCCGTGGCTGAGTATCCGCGCCGACGATCATCCCGATCCGCTCGGCGAACTTGTCCGCCTCCATGCAGTGGCCAGTGAACGCTACCTGCATGTCGCGGAGACGATGGCGACGCGGCAAAATCCGAACGGCATGACCGACAGGCGCGAGATCGATGAAAAGATCGCGACGCTGGAAGCGGCCCGCATCGCGGCAGGCAGGCCCTCCGCCTCCTTCGCCACGCCTTTGAAGACGTAACCCAGAGAAAACCAAGGGAACGACATGAGTGATGTTTCTTCAGCACCCGCCTCTCCTGTTCTCTCCGTCCGGAACCTGACGACCTCCTTCCTCGTCGATGGTGACTGGAAGCCGGTGGTGCGTGATGTCTCCTTCGATGTCATGCCAGGCGAGACGGTGGCAATCGTCGGCGAAAGCGGCTCGGGCAAGAGCGTCACCTCCCTTTCGATCATGCGGTTGCTTGCCAAGGGATCGAGCCGCATCGATGGCGCCGTCACCTTGAACGGCAAGGATGTACTCGCCCTTTCGGAAAAGGAGATGCGCCGGGTGCGCGGCAACGACGCCGCCATGATCTTCCAGGAGCCGATGACGTCCCTCAACCCGATCTTCACCATCGGCCGCCAGATCTCCGAAGCGCTCACCTGCCATGGCGAGATCGGCAAGGCGGAGGCGCGGGCCGAAACCGTCCGCCTGCTGGAAAAGGTCCGCATCCCCAACGCCGCCGCGCGCTTCGACGAATTTCCGCACCAGTTCTCAGGCGGCATGCGCCAGCGGGTGATGATCGCCATGGCGCTCGCCAGCCGGCCGAAATTGCTGATCGCCGACGAGCCGACGACGGCGCTCGATGTGACGATCCAGGGCCAGATCCTCGATCTGATCAAGATGCTGCAGGAAGAAGAGGGCATGTCCGTGCTCTTCATCACCCACGACATGGGTGTCGTCGCCGAAATCGCTGACCGCACCATCGTCATGTATCGCGGCGAGTCGGTGGAAACCGGCACGACCGACGATATCTTCCATCGCGGCCGGCATCCCTATACCCGCGCTTTGCTCTCCGCCGTGCCACGCCTCGGCTCGATGGCCGACCGGAAGTGGCCGCTGCGTTTTCCCGTCGTCGACACCACGACCGGCGAACGCCGCGAGCCGATCGAGGTGGCCGATACCGTCGACCGCCGCCGGACGCCGATCCTTGAAGTCAAGAACCTCGTTACCCGTTTCGATATCCGCGGCGGGCTGCTCGGCCGCAAGACGGGCGCGATCCACGCGGTCGAGGACGTCTCCTTCGATCTCTTCCAGGGCGAGACATTATCGCTCGTCGGCGAATCCGGCTGCGGCAAATCGACCACCGGTCGCTCGATCACCCGCCTCGTCCAGCCGAACGGCGGCAGTGTCAGCCTGGACGGCTATGACGTGCTGAGCCTTGACGCGGTCAGCCTCAGACGGATGCGCCGCAGCATCCAGATGATCTTTCAGGACCCCTTCGCCAGCCTCAATCCGCGCATGACCGTCGGCGCCGCCGTCGCCGAACCGATTACCGAACACCGCCTCGGCACAGGTGCCCAGGCCCGCGACAAGGCGGCCGATCTTCTCGAACGCGTCGGGCTTAAACCCAACATGATGAAACGCTATCCGCACGAATTCTCCGGCGGCCAGCGCCAGCGCATCTGCATCGCCCGCGCGCTCGCGCTCGATCCGAAGGTCATCGTCGCCGACGAAAGCGTTTCGGCCCTCGATGTCTCGATCAAGGCACAGGTCTGCAATCTGCTGATGGACCTGCAGCAAAGCCTCAACCTCGCTTTCCTGTTCATTTCCCACGATATGGCGGTGGTCGAACGTGTCAGTCATCGGGTCGCGGTGATGTATCTCGGCGAAATCGTCGAGATCGGCCCGCGCGCGGAATTGTTCAGCAACCCGCAGCACGCCTACACGAAGAAGCTGATGGCAGCCGTCCCCGTGCCCGATCCCTCACGTCGCGGCATCAAGCGCAACCTCGGAACCGACGAGCTCAACAGCCCCGTTCGCCCGGTTGGCTACGTCACGCCGCCACGCCGATACCGGGAAGTGACGGCAGGCCATCTGGTGCGGGTCGATGAAGCCGCGTGAGCGTGCAAAACCCACTCTTTAAGCATCTGAAAAACAAGTATTGCGGGAAAATAACCCGTGCCGGTGGCGCGCGGGCCACCCTTTTTGCTGCACCGCTTATATGACTTTTGCTAGATATTATTTCATCGATAATTCTTAACGACCGATTCCACCGATTTGTGTTCTCTTATCCCTACGAATCAAAAAGGTTTGATTTGCCCGGGGACGGCCACCATGTTGAAGCATGGGGCGATGCAACAGTTGGGTAGGAGCCTATGCTGCAACGGATCGAAGACATTGATGCAGCGCTCGTCGACAGGCTGCAGCATTCGGCGTTCAAGTACTTCCTGAAATATTCCAATCCCGAAAACGGCCTGGTGGCGGACACCTCGATCGGCGGCGTGCCGGCGAGCATCGCGGCCGTCGGCTTTGCGCTGTCCTCCTATCCCGTCGGTGTTGAGCGTTGCTGGATCAGCCGCGAGGAAGCAGCCGAGCGCACGGTCAATACGCTGCGTTTCTTCGCCGAGGCGCGCCAGGGCGAGGAGCGCCACGCGACCGGTCACCGCGGCTTCTTCTACCACTTCCTGCATATGGATACCGGTCATCGCGCCTGGAACAGCGAACTTTCGACCATCGATACCGCCCTGCTTGTCGCCGGCATTCTCACGGCTGCGCAATATTTCGATCGCGAAGACGACGAAACGGAGACTGAAATCCGTGAACTCGCGACCTTCATCTATGAGCGCGTCGACTGGCGCTGGGCGCTGAACAAGGGCGACACGATTGCCATGGGTTGGAAGCCCTCTTCCGGCTTCCTGCGCTGGCGCTATCACGGTTTCGACGAGGCGATCATCCTCTACACGCTGGCGCTTGCCTCGCCGACGCACCCCATCCCGCAATCAAGCTACGACGCCTTCACGTCAAGCTATTCCTGGATGCTGCATGGCGAGCAGTCCTATCTCTATGCCGGGCCGCTCTTCATCCACCTCTTCTCGCATGCCTGGATCGATTTCCGCACCATCCAGGACAAGCCGATGGCGGAGCGGAACTGGGATTATTTCCGCAACACGCAGGTGATGATCAACGTCCAGCGCGACTATGCCGAACGCAATCCCGGGCAGTTCGTCGGCTATAACAGGAATATTTGGGGATTCTCCGCCTGTGACGGTCCGCCGCCGACACGGCGCATGCGCGGCGGTCGCCAGCCGAAGGTTCTGGGTTATGCCGCGCGCGGCGCTCCGCTTGGCCCGGATGACGGCACGATCGCACCCTGGGCAGCCCTTGCCTGCCTGCCCTACGACAAGCAGGCCGCTCTCGACGGCACCAAGGCGCTTCTGACCACCTATCCGAACCTGCTCTTGGAAGGCGGCTTTCCCGGCGGCTTCAATCCCACGGTCAAGACCAAGCGCCCGGAAGGCTGGGTCGACGACCGCACCGTCGGCATTGATCAAGGTCTTGTCGTCATGACCGTCGAGAACGAGCGCTCCGACTTCATCTGGAAGCTGATGCGGCAATCGCCGGTCATCCGCCTCGGGCTCGAGCGCGCCGGCTTTACCGGCGGCTGGCTCGAAGGCATCGAGCCGGCAGATGTAGTGCGCAAGTTCGGCTAGCGCATAAGCCCGGAAATCGAAAAATGGATTTCCGGAAAGAACGACACGAAAACGAAAAATGATAGAGCCCGCGCGTCCAACAGGAGGTGCGGGCTCTTGGTTTAGTTCTCGAAGACATGCGCCTTGCCGGCGATATCGAGGCGAACGAGATCGCCTCGCGCCGGAAGCGCAACGCTCGAAGTCTTGATCAGGATCGGCGGCAGCGCAACGCCGTCGAGCGAAACGGCAACGGTGCAGACGGCGCCGCCGAATTCCACCTCGACGACACGCCCGCCATAGTCGCGATCGCTCTCATCGGCAACGACGCGGATCTGCTCGGGTCGCAGCATGATCTCCGCCTTGCCTTGACGACTGCCCTCGACGGCCACGCGGCCAAGGGCGCAATCGGCAAGGCCGTTGCGGATGATGGCGGGAAGCAGCACGGCATCGCCGAGGAACAGCGCCGTCTCACGGTCGCGCGGATGCAGATACAATGATTGCGGCGATCCGGCCTGGATCAGCCGTCCCTCCCTGAGCACCGCCACCTGATCGGCAAAGGTCAGCGCCTCTTCCTGGTCATGCGTAACGAGAATGGTGGTGATGCCGGCCGCCTGCAGCACGCGCGCCACCGCCTTGCGCATGTTTTCCCGCAGGCCGGTATCAAGTGCCGAGAAAGGTTCGTCGAGCAGCATCAGCCGCGGCTTGCGGCCAAGCGCGCGGGCGAGCGCCACGCGCTGCTGCTGCCCGCCGGAAAGCTGATGCGGGCGCCGCGCCAGCATCCCGCGGTCGAGTTCGACCATGTCGAGCAGCTCGAGGATGCGTTTCTCGCGATCGGCCGCGCCGCGTTCGAACCCGAAGCCGATATTCTCGGCAACGCTTAAGTGCGGAAACAGCGCGCCGTCCTGCGAGACGATGCCGATGCCGCGCTTGTGCGCCGGCACCGCCGCCGGACCGTCCGCAAGCAGGTCGCCATCCAGCGTCACCCGGCCGACATCGGGTTGCTCGAAACCGGCAATGATGCGCAGCAGCGTCGTCTTGCCGGAGCCGGACGGGCCGACGACGGCGGTGCGGCTGCCCGCCGAGACGTCGAGCGAAATATCCTTCAGCGCCTGGACGGGACCGTAGCGCTTGCTGATGTTCTCGATCGTAAGCAGCGTCATTGGCCGGCAGTCCGTTTCGATTGAGTATAGAGCATAAGGGTGAGCGGCAGCGACAGCACGACCATCATGAAGGCGTAAGGAGCAGCCGAGACATAATCGATCTCGCTGGTCAACGACCAGAATTTCGTCGCCAGCGTATCGACGCCGTTGGGCGACAGCATCAGTGTCGCCGTCAGTTCATTGGTAATGCCGAGTGCAGCCAGCGCGACGCTGGCGGCCGCTCCCGGTGCCGCAAGGCGCATGGTGATCTGCCGCACCGCCTGGCCCGGGGTGCGGCCGAGGCCCATCGCAGCGCGTTCCAGCTCCACCGGCGCCTGGGCGATGCTGGCGCGCAGCCCGACCATGGCGCGCGGCAGGAAAAGCAACACATAGGCGACGAGCAGCGTTGCGAAGGTTTGATAGAGCGGCAGCACGAGGCGCACGGTGATCGTCACCAGCGCCAGCGCCACGACGACGCCCGGCAGCGAGCCAACATAATAATGGCAGGCCTCGAGCACGCGCTGGAGGCGGCCGGGTGCCCGCACCGAAAGCCAGGCCATCGGCGCTGCGGCGATCGTCGCCAGCACGCCGCCGACAATGGCAAGTACGATCGTCTGCAGAAAAGCGCTGCCGACTTCGATGCGCCAGATATCGGTGCCGCCGAGATAGAGCCAGCGGCCAAGCGTCACCAGCGGCACGCCGAGCGTCAGTATTGCGAGGATGACAGGCAGCAAGACGGCCGGCACCACGAACCAGCCGAGCCGGCGGCGGTCCGCCGGACGGGGCGAGCCGGAGCCGACGCGGGCGTAACGTTCGTTGCCGCGCACCAGCACCTCGAAGCCGAGCAGAAAAAGACAGCAGGCGACAAGCACGCCGCCGAGCATGTTGGACGCCGGGCTGTTGTAGGAAGACTGGAACTGGTCGACGATCGCCGTCGCGAAAGTGTCGAACCGGATCATGACGAACAGGCCGTATTCCGAAAGCAGATGCAACGCGATCAGCAGCGAGCCGCCGCAGATGGCAAGCCTGAGCTGCGGCAGCACGGCGCGGAAGAAGACCCGCCAGGGATTGAGGCCCAGCGAGGCCGCGGCATCTTCGATGGCCGGATCGAGACGGCGCAATGCGGCGGCGACCGGCAGGTAGAGGAACGGATAATAGGCGAGCACCGAGACGAAAACGCCGCTCTGCAGGCCGCGCATGCCGGGAATGAGGCTGACCCAGGCATAGCTGTGGACGAAGGCGGGCACGGCGAGCGGAGCGATCGCCAGCCAGGCCCAGAGCCGCGCCAAAGGAATGTCCGTCCGTTCGGTCAGCCAGGCGAGCGTCACCGCAAGCGCGATCGACAGCGGGATGGTGATCGATTCCAGGAGAATCGTATTGACGAGGAGTTCGCCGACACGCGGTCGGAAGACCAAGGCCCTCACCGTTTCCCAGCCGACATCATAGGTGACCCAGCCGATGAAGCCGAGCGGCACAAGACTGAAGATCGCGACCACGGTTGCAAGCAGGATCACGGAAGCGTGCGGCATGCGTCCGCGCGGCAACACCATGCGCGCGGCCCTTAGCGCGACCGGCGCCTCGTTGCCGGATGCGAGCAATCTGTTGTCCTGCAGCAAGGCCGATGCCTTTACACGCTGAAAAAGGAAGGCAACCGCCTTTGAAGGACGGTTGCCGGATATCGTCATGCCCTAAGGTTTTCTTGAGCCAAAAGCAACAGTTTTGGCCGAGGCAAGCCTGCGGCAGAAAAGTTAGATCAGGCCGGCGGCGGTCATCAGCTCCACGACCTTCTTGCTGTCGAGGGTAGAAGCTTCGACCTTCGGAGCATTGAGGTCGGCAAGCGGAGTGAGCTTGTCGTTGGAGGGCGCATCCTTGCCGATGGCATATTCATAAGAGGTGCCGTCCTTGAGAATTGCCTGGCCAGCCTTGCTGGTGAGGAACTTCAGGAAAGCCTGGGCTTCCTTCATGTGCTGCGTGGACTTCAGGACGCCACCGCCCGAAACGCTGACGAAAGCGCCCGGATCCTGGTTCTTGAAATAGTGCATGCCGACATTCTTGCTGTTCTCGCCGGTTTTGGCCTGATCGCCGAACCAGTAATAATGATAGATGACCGCACCTTCGACTTCGCCGGCGTTGACAGCCTTCATGGCGACGCTGTTGCCCTTATAGGGCGTGGCGTTTTCCTTGAGACCCTTCAGCCAGTCGGCGGTCGACTGCTCGCCCTTCAACTGCAGCAGGGCAGCAACGATGGCCTGGAAGTCGGCGCCGGCGGGTGCCGCACCCCAGCGGCCCTTCCAGGCCGGATCTGCGAGGTCGAGCAACGACTTCGGCAGCTTGTCTTCGGTGAGCTTCGTCTTGTCGTAGGCAAAGACCGTGGTGCGGGCGGCAATGCCGGTCCACATGCCGTCAGCCGGGCGATACTGCTCCGGAACCTGATCCAGCGTTTCCTTTTCGATGGGGGCAAACAGGCCCGCGCCATCGACCAGCGTCATTGCCGGCGAATTCTCGGTCAGGAATACGTCCGCCGGCGAGGCATCGCCTTCCTGGATGATCTGGTTGGCGAATTGCATGTCGCTGCCCTGGCGCATGGTGACCTTGATGCCGGTCTCCTTGGTGAAGGCATCGATCCATTCGCGGCCGAGGCTTTCGTGCTGGGCATTGTAAACGACGAGACCTTCGTCCTGCGCATTGGCGCTGCCTGCAAGCGCGGTGGCGGAGAGAAGCGAAGCGGCGAGCGCGAGGGAAAAGCGGTTAAGAGCAATGTTCATGATGGCCTCCGTAGCAATGTCACCCGAGCTCTCCAAGGGCGATGAGAGGCGTATATTTTTCCTGACTGCCAATTTCAAGTTTCGCTTGGCCGGAAAAGTCATCACAATATCTTGACTAAATATTTCATATTACAGGGGAATAAATCTCGATTTGGCCAAAAAGGCGGCACTCCCCGAGCGCCGCCCCTTCTTTGCAGCCGGCTTATTCGACGTCGAACTTGACGCCCTGCGCCAGCGGCAGCGTTCTGCCGTAGTTGATGGTGTTGGTGGAGCGGCGCATATAGGCCTTCCAGGCATCCGAGCCGGATTCACGGCCGCCGCCGGTTTCCTTCTCGCCGCCGAAGGCGCCGCCGATCTCGGCACCGGATGGCCCGAGATTGACGTTGGCGATGCCGCAATCCGAACCGCGGGCCGAGACGAAGGTTTCGGCCTCGCGCATGTCATTGGTGAAGATCGACGACGACAGTCCCTGCGGCACGGCATTGTGCAGCGCCAGCACGGCGTCGAAGTCGCTGTATTTCATCACATAGAGGATCGGCGCGAAAGTCTCGTGCTCGACCGGTCCGGTCTGATCCGGCATTTCGACAAGCGCCGGGCGAACGTAGAAGGCGTCAGCCGAGCCATTGTCGACGCGTTCGCCGCCGGTCACCTTGCCGCCGGCCGATTTGGCCTCACCCAGCGCTGCCTGCATCTTCTCGAAAGCCTGGCCGTCGATCAGCGGTCCGACCAGCGTACCGCTTTCCAACGGATTGCCGATGGTGACGGAGCCATAGGCCTTCTGCAGACGCGGCACCAGCTGGTCGTAGACGCTGTCATGGACGAAGAGACGGCGCAGCGTCGTGCAGCGCTGTCCGGCCGTGCCCATGGCGGAGAACGCGACGCCGCGCAGCGTCAGGTCGAGGTCGGCCGACGGGCAGACGATCGCCGCGTTGTTGCCGCCGAGTTCGAGAATGGCGCGGGCAAAACGCTGCGACAGGCGCGGACCGACGGCGCGGCCCATGGCCGTCGAGCCGGTGGCGGAAACCAGCGGGATCTTCGGATGATCGACCAGCACTTCGCCGACCTCGCGGCCGCCGATGATCAGCGTCGACAGATTGGCCGGTGCGGTACCGCCCTCGGCGACGAAACGCTTCAGCGCCTTTTCGAACAGTGCCTGTACGGCAAGCGCCGTCAACGGCGTCTTTTCCGAAGGCTTCCAGACGGTGGAATTGCCGCAGACTATCGCCAGCGTGGCATTCCACGACCAGACGGCAACCGGGAAGTTGAAGGCCGAGATGATGCCGATCACCCCGAGCGGATGCCAGCTCTCCATCATCCGGTGCTCGGAGCGTTCGGTGGCGATCGTCAGGCCGTAGAGCTGACGGGAAAGGCCGACCGCGAAATCGCAGATGTCGATCATCTCCTGCACTTCGCCCAGACCTTCCGAAGTGATCTTGCCGACCTCGATCGAAACGAGACGGCCGAGCGCCGCCTTGGAGGCGCGCAGTTCCTCGCCGAGCAGGCGGACCAGTTCGCCGCGCTTCGGCGCCGGCACGGCACGCCATTCGAGGAAGGCCTGGTGCGCCGCTTCGATCGCCGCCTTCGTTTCGGAAACGGAATGTTCCCTGAGTTTGCCGATTTCCTTGCCGGTGACCGGCGAGGTGACGGAAAGCGTGCCGCCGTGATAGCGGCCGGCATCGACGCCGAGTTCGGCAAGCAGCTTGGCAGTTTCGGTGGCGAGATCGAGGACGGCGATGGTCATTGTCGTGTTTCCAATCTTATAATTCTCAGAAGCGGGCATCGGCGAAATGGGCGACCTGAGCGCCGGCTTCGTACCATATTTCCTTGAGTGCACGAAAGCTCGGCTCGGTGGGCGACGTCAGCGGCAGCGGCAGATCGGCTTCCGGAAGCCGGCCGAGGATATGCTCCGCCAGCGTACGGCCGAAGACCGTACCGGGGGCAATGCCGCGGCCATTGTAGCCCGAAAAGCCGATGACACCAGGCGCGAATTTGTGGAAGCGCGGCAGCGCATTGTCGGTCATGCCGATCTGGCCATACCATTCACACTCGAATTCGACATCACCGATAATGGGGAAGAGCCGCTTCAATGCGCGCTTGGCCCAGCCCTTGTGTACGGCAAGTCCGGTATTGCGTAGCGCCCCGACACTGCCGAAAACGAGGCGGCCGGCCTGGTCCATGCGGAAGGAGGAGAGGATTTCCTTGGTATCCCATGCGCCTTCCCGCCCGGGCAGGATCGACTGGCGCAGATTATGGCCGAGCGGCACGGTGGCGAAATTGAAATAGGGCAGATGCACCTGTTCGTTGCGCACCTGCTCCCATGGGCCGGTGCTGTAGGCATCCGTCGCGACGATGATCCATTCGGCGCTGACTTCGCCGCTTGCCGTCTTCACGGTCCAGCTTCTGCCATTGCGTTCCGTTGAAACGACCGGGCTGGACGTATGAACGGCGACGCCAGCCTTGACGGCGGCATGGGCAAGGCCGCGTGCATAGGCAAGCGGCTGCAGGGTACCGGCGCGTTTGTCGAGCAGCGAACCGGTATAGGCATCGCTGCCGATGCGTTTGGCCGTTTCCGCCGCATCGAGCAGCGTCACGGCTGCGCCGCGGGCGGCCCATTGCGCGGCGCGATTCTCGATCTCCTTCAGCCCGTTTTCGCCGACCGCGCAATGCAGCGTGCCATTGCGTTCGAGTTCGCAGGCAATCTGATGCTTGTCGATCAACTCCATGACGAGCTTCGGCGCGTTGCCGAGCAGATCGAGCAGACGTTCGCCATGCACCGGACCGAGCACGCCGGGCAGATCGTTGGGCATCACCCACATGCCGGCATTGATCAGGCCGACATTGCGGCCGGCGCCGCCGAAGCCGATCTCCTTCGCCTCCAGCAGCACCACCTTCGACCCGGCTTCGGCAAGATGCAGCGCGGAAGAGAGGCCGGTGTAGCCGCCGCCGACAATGACGACATCGGCCGATACGGCGCCTTCGAGCGACGAGGTCGCCGGCGGTTCGGGTGCGGTCTTTTCCCAAAGTCCGTGGGAGCGCGGATCATTCAGCATGGCTCAGTCCGATCGGATCGAAATCGCGCTACTTTAGTGCATAAAACCAAGACTTGAAGCGGCCCTTTCAGGCAACGGTCTTCAGCAGCAAGCCGGCGAGACCGAGCGCCTCCATCGCTGCATCCAGCGATGCCGCCTGACGTTCGGCATAAAGCGCCAGCTCGTCCTGAACGGTCGCACCCAGGGCCGCCTCGAAGGCGTCGCGGTTCGAGCGGGTTGCGTAGTTCTGCTGCTGATCGGTGCCGAGGTTAGACTGGAAGATTCCGGCTGCGCTGACGGGCAGGAAGTCTTCATAGACGATCGGGGCAAAGGCGAGATAACCCTTGGCGATCAGCGCCTCCGGATCATTCGGCAGCGTGCCGCCGGCCGCGGCGGCAATGCCCGCAGGCGTCGCGGAATAGCGGAAGAAGGCCAGACCTTGCCCGCGCAACTCGTCCCAGCTGTCCGGCAGCGCCTTGAAACGCTCGGCAAGTTCCTGGTCGTAGGCACCGGCCTTGGCGCCACCGGCGCCCACCTGCACCTCGCCGCGAACCGAGGCGAGCAGCCGGTCGTAGAGCGCCCGGCCCTTCGCCGTCAGCGCCACGCCGCGCTGTTCGATCTCGCCGAAACGCGCGGTATGCGTTCCTCGAACCGCGCCGTCGTCATCACCGGAAAAGGCGATCGTTTCTTCGAGCGCCTTGAAGCTCGTCTGCCGCAGCAGGATATCGCAATTGCGGCGCGGCGGCCCTTCGATGACGGCCTTCGGCGTGATGCCGCGCTCCGGCATGCGGGCCTGGACCGCGTCGATATCGAGCGTGCGCGGCGTCAGGTGGTTGATATGCGGTCCCTTGAAGCTGACGACGTCGGCGATCAGCCGATGGGCGTCATGCAGCCGCTTGTAGGTTTCGGCGCTGACCGTCGCTTCGCCATGCCAGCGGAAGGTTTCAAGCGCCTCGGCGACGAACTCCGTCGCTTCCGCCTCGGTCAAGCCGCCGTTTCGCTCGTGGCGCTCGATCAGCGCGACGGCGCGCGGCGCATAGATCCGCCGCTGAGCCAAGATGGTTTCGGCTTCGCCACGCAGCTTCTCGTCCTCGATCAGCTCCAATCGCAGCAACGAGGTGAAGACCCGGAATGGATTGACGTTGAGCGCCGCCTCGTCGATCGGCCGAAAGCTGGTGGAATGAACCGGCACGCCGGCGACCGAGAGATCGTAGTAGCCGACCGGCTGCATGCCCATGACCGCAAACAGCCGGCGGATGGTGAAAAGCTCCTCTGCCGTGCCGAGCCGGATGGCGCCGTGGCGCTCGACATCGATGCGCTCCAGCTCGCCGGCTTGGGCCAGGCGCTGGCGCAGATCGGGATCGTTTTCGAGGCAGCCGGCATTCACGTCCGCCACCAGTTCGATCAACGTGCCGTATTGCGGCACCTCGGCCCGGTACATCTGCGACATCGCCTCGGTGAACAGCGATCGGATGCGGTCTGTGGAAACGAAGGCTTGCGGCATCGGGAAACTCCGGATCATTCCGTTTTTGCAGGATGAGTCTCTTTACACGCGTGACAAAGCCGAAAATATCGCTATTTCGGAAATAGCCCATTCTGAAATGGAATGACCATGCTGACATCTCGACGTTTTCTGCCATCGATTTCGCATCTTGCCGCCTTCGAGGCGGTTGCCCGCACCGGCAGCGTGACGGCAGCGGCGCGCGAACTCGATCTGACGCAGAGCGCCGTCAGCCGCCAGGTGAGCGCGCTGGAGGAGCAGCTTGGCGTCGAGCTCTTCCTGCGCGAACGCCAGACCATGCGGCTGACGCTTGCCGGCGACGGATATGCCCGCGAAATCCGCGAAGCGCTGCGGCGCATATCGAGCGCTTCGCTGAATCTGCGCGCCAATCCGCATGGCGGCACGCTCAATCTCGCCATCCTGCCGACCTTCGGCACGCGTTGGCTGGCGCCGCGCCTCGGGCGCTTCCTCGCCGCCAATCCCGGCGTGACCATCAATCTGGTGACCCGGCTTTCGCCCTTCGATTTCCGCCTCGATTCAATCGACGCCGCCATCCATTTCGGCCATCCCCACTGGCCGGGCGCCGAACTCGTCTTCCTGATGTCCGAGCACACAGTGCCGGCCTGCAGCCCTGATTTTCTGGAGCGATACGCGATCAAGACGCCGGAGGATCTGCTTGCCGTTCCGCTTCTGCATTTGACGACGCGCCCTGACGCCTGGGAGCAATGGTTTGCCGGCAACGGCGTTTCCTTCGAAAACGTCCACGGTATGCTCTTCGACCAATTCGCCACCGCCGCGCAGGCGGCGATCGCCGGCCTCGGCATCGCCCTGCTGCCGACATTCCTGATGCAGGAGGAGGTCAGGCGCGGCGATCTCGTCGCCGCTGTCGACCGTGAAATGGAAAGCCGCGAGCGCTATTATCTCGCCTTTCCCAGAGAGCGCGCCGACTATGCGCCGCTTGCGGCCTTTCGCGACTGGATCGTCGCGGAAGCCGCCGCCAATCCGGCTGCGTGACGAACGGCTTGCATCGGCATGGCGCTTTCGACCATTATGCCGGCCAAACAACTTTGCAGGAAATCTCCATGAAGCCGATCTTCGTCCAGCTCCAATGCGCACCCGGCAAGACCTATGATGTCGCCGACGCCATCTACCAGACCGAACTGGTCTCGGAGCTCTATTCCACAAGCGGCGACTACGACCTGCTGCTGAAGGTCTATATCGAGGAAGGCCAGGATATCGGCAAGTTCATCAACGACAACATCGCCAATATTCCCGGCATCGTCCGTTCGCTGACGACACTGACGTTCAAGGCCTTCTGAAAGCCCATCAGATACGGTTAACCTTTTTCGCGAAGAATCGCCCTCTCAACAGGCCGCTTAAACCGCGCCTTAACGCCGGGCATATCTGGTCGTTGCTAGTATAAGCCCGCGTCAACACGGGCCGGCGGGCAGCGATAGGTGAAAAATGGCGATCGTCGAGGCAGATAGGGTGCGCGAGAACCCGCAGTTGGGAGAGGCCCCGCTGATCGTCCATGTCGTGCGCCAGTTCCTGCCCAATCGCGGCGGTCTGGAAGACGTGGTCGCCAATCTCGGCCGCCAGACCGTGCGCCGCGGCTATCGCGTCCGCGTCGTCACGCTCGATTCGCTCTTCACTGCGCCGCAGGACAAGCTGCCGCCTCGCGAAAATATCGACGGCATCGAGGTGGTGCGCATCCCCTGGTCGGGCAGCAGCCGTTATCCGCTGGCGCCTGAGGTTTTCCGCCATCTCGGCGATGCCGATCTCGTGCATGTCCATGCCATCGACTTCTTCTTCGATGCGCTCGCCTGGGGCCGGCTGCTGCATCGCAAGCCGATGATCGTCACCACCCATGGCGGCTTCTTCCACACGCAGAAATACGCGGCGATCAAGAAGATCTGGTTCCGGACGCTGACCCGCGCTTCGGCGATGGCCTACCGCCGCGTCGTCTGCTGCAGCGCCTCCGACCTCAGGCAATTTTCCGAGATCGTGCCCGATAGCCTGCTGATCGAAAACGGCGCCGATATCGGTAAGTTCGCCGACATCGCTTCGCGCCGGCCAAAGCGCCGCATCGTCACGATCGGCCGCTTCTCGGTGAACAAGCGGCTCGACCATCTGCTCGATGCGATGGCCGCGCTGACGACCCGCGACCCCGAATGGCATCTAGACATCGTCGGGGCCGAATCCGACCTGAACCGGGCCGATGTCGAAGCCGCGATCGAAAGCCGCAGCCTTTCCGGCCGCGTTACCCTGCATGTATCACCCGACAACGGCGCCATCCGGCGTATCATCACCGAGGCCTCGCTCTTTGCCTCCGCCTCGGAATATGAAGGTTTCGGCCTGGTGGCGCTGGAGGCGATGAGCGCCGGTCTCCTCCCGGTGCTGAACGCCAACGATGCCTTTGCGACGCTTGCCGACCGGCATCCTGTTATCGCGCTTGCCGACTTCACCAATGCCCAGACCGCGGCGACAGTGATCGAAACGGCCTATGAAGACCTTTCGCGCCAACCGGACGCCGTGCGCGCCGGGCTTCTCGACGCCGCGCGCGGCTATTCCTGGGATATCGTGGCCGGACGTTATATCGATCTCTACAGATCGCTGGATGTCGTCGCCGCGGAAAACATCTGAGCTGCAATTCCGGTCATGCTCTGGCGAGACGGATGATCTCGTCGAGCACGAATTTGCGCGATTGTGGCGGCGTCAGATTGTGATCGGCATCCGGCAGCATCAGCAACCGCACGTTCGGATAGCGCGAAAGCCGACCGCCGCGCGGCCCGAAGTGGAAATAGACGTGGTCGAGCCCGACATCGCCCTCGCTGTAGATCAGCGTCAGCGGCACCTTGCGCTTGCCGAACAGCGCAAAGGAGTGCCGGACCTCGCGGGCGATATGGCGCCGGTCGGGAAGCAGCTCGAGCAGCGGCGCGATCCACGGCGATAGCCGGCGGCCGGCGGCGATGACGATATTCTGCAGGGCCGCAACGACGTCCACCTGGCCGCGCAACAGCCGCTTCAGCGTGTCGAGCCGCGCCATGCGCTGGCCGTAGTCGTCAAGGCTGCGTGGAACGGAGACGACATGCTCCCTACGCACCGGCATCTTCGGATCCCAGTAATAGACGAAGGGATTGATCGACACGACAGCCTTCAAGCGCTCGTCGGCGACGCCGGCCCGGAAGGCGACGTAACCGCCGCTGCATCGGCCGGCGACCATCACGGGACCGGCGACCACACTTTCGAGCAGATCGAGCGAGGCGACCGCATCCGCCGTCTGCGTATCCGAATAGAGCACCTGTTCCGGTGCATCCGGCCGCGGCGGGCTGTCACCGACATTGGCGGAATCGAAGCGCAGCGAAACGACGCCCTGGCGGGCAAGCGCGCGCGCCATATCCACCGTCGTCCGTCCCCAGCCGGCATGCCGGTCATAGGCTGTCGACAGGAAGAGCACGGCATTGCCCTTGATCTCACCGAGTGGCCGGCTGACGACGCCGATCAGATGATTGTGGCTGCCGAAACGCACCGGCGTTTCGGCAAAACCCTCGCCGGCAAGCGGCGGATTCTCGATCACATCAGGCGAATGCGCCGCAGATGTCTCCGTCGTCGTCGCCTCCAGCCAGGTCGTCAGCAGCTCGACGACAGCCATCGGCGTCTTGGCAAACAGCGGATTGGTGGCGAGCTCGTCATAGCCTTCGAAAGCCTTCTGCTCGACATCGGCGCCAAGCGCCTTCAGCGCATCGGCAAAACCGGTATCCTCGGCCTTCGCGGGACGTTCGAGGATCAGATAGCGGGAGGCTGCGAGCCCCTGTGGCGAGGCGATGGTAAGCTTGCCGAGCTCGGCGGCAATCTCTTCGGGCATGACGAGCCCGGCGATCTGCACCTTCGCGGTTTGAACATGTTCCTTGCCGAGGCCGAGATCGGCATCGATGATCTTCGACCACATGTTGAGTTCGCGCAGATAGGCCCGGCCGCTCAGCACCGGCGCCAGCATGACGAGGCTGTCGACGCCTTCGATCGAGGAACCGATGCGATGGGCAAGCGTTGCGCCGAGGCCCTGTGCGATGAGGATGATACGGTCGCAGCCGCTCAGCGATTTCAGCTTGACGGCGGCGGCACGAATCGAATTTTCCCAGGTTTCCAGCCGTGCTGGCAGCGCATCGAAATCGAGCGCATCGCCGGTGCCGCGATAGTCGAAGCGCAGGCTCGGCACGCCGATATCGGCGAAATGCTCGGCCGCGACGCGGAAGAATTTGCGGCTGCACATCTCCTCGAACCCCCAGGGGCTGACGAAAAGCACGGCGGCCGAACGTTTCTTCACGAGAGGATTCTCCGGCATGAACAGCCCGATCGTGCCGTCGAAGACGACGGGCAGGGCAGCACTGCGTCCCGCGCCCTCGGCTGGTTCGAGCGAGAATTCGCCGGGCGCGACCTTGGCGCGATCGGGATCGCCGGGAAGCCGCGGCGCGATGAAATTGATCGCGTGGCCGAACGGCCGGCGCAGCAGGGACGGCATCTTGTCGAGAATGGAGTGCATGACGTCGACATCCTCGCCCGGCACGGCGCGCAGCACGCGCAGTGCCGCGAAATAGCAGAACGCACCGGCAATGATCGCGCCGACGAGACCGGCCGGACCCCCGACGAATTCCAGCACCGAAATCGCTCCGCAAGCACACAGCACGGAGGCGAGCGTCACCTTCGTCAGGCTTGCGTAGAGACCCGATAGTTGGGATCCGAATCCTGTCTGTCTGATCATCATCACCGACATCGCAACGAAGACGAGGATGCGCACGAGTGCGGCACCCTCGGCGGCAAGCCTAGGTACGATCAGTAAACAACCCGCTACCATCAGTAGGCCACCTATGACACTGATATTCAGGCGGGAGCGGGCCCTGTCCATCGACAGCAAATAGAGGCTGAGGATCTGCATGAAGGTATAGGCGGGCGCGACCAGCGCAAGCAGCGCCACCACCGTCCCACTGCGGCGGAACGCTTCGCCGAACACCACGATCACCAGTTCGCTGGAGATCGCCGCAAGCCCGAGGCTCATCGGCAGCACGATATAGGCCATGGAGCGGGTGACGGCGGCGAAGACCTCGACCGGCAATGTCGAGTCGTCGCTGTTATGCCGCCGCTCGGAATAATAGGGCAGCAGGCTGCCGGTCATCTGGATCGGCAACTGCAGCGCAATATTGGCGATCGACAGGCCGACGGCATAATAGCCGACCATCTCCACCGACCAGAACTGCTGCAGGAAGAGCAGTTCGAGCCGGTTGAGGAAGATGGAATCGATGATGAACTGGATCGACAGGATGGCGGAGGAGGAGGCGAGATATTTGAGCGAGACCCCGCACCAGTCGCGCCGCGCAAGAAGGATCGGCAGCGTAGCGAAAAACAACACGAGCTGGCCGAGCGCATAACCGACGAGGACGCCTTCGACGCCATAGAGAACGGCGCCGACGGCAACGCCGGCAAGCTGCACGATCGAAACGGCGACCGTCAGCCGGAAGAAGGCGCCGAGTTTCTTCTCGCCGATCAGGTAGAATTTGACGAAGGAACCGATCGCCTGGACGAAAAACAGCACGCCCGTGACCAGAGCGACGGATGGCGCGGTCTCCGCCCAGTGCATCTTTTCCGAGGTCAGGAAGAACAGCGCATAGAGCGCCAGCAGCGCGACGGTCGAGAACATCATGAAGCTGACGAGGATCGCGGCAAAACCCCGCCGGCGGCGTGTATCGTAGCCCTCCGCCGAAAGCTGCGGCAAGGTCTTCAGCAGCGTGATGCTGGAACCGAGTTCGGCGATCGAGGCGCCCGTGACCACCAGCCACAGCGAGAAAGCGACGATGCCGTTGGCTTCCGGCCCGAGCAGCCGCGCAGTTATGATCGAGGAAACGAAGCCCGTCAGAAGCAGCAGCATGCCTGCCGCCGCATTCATCACCGAGTTTGCGATAATACCCTTCGACATCCATCCATCCGTCAGCATCGGCCTAAAGCGCGTCACGATCTTCAGATCGCTTCTCGCACTTTAGGTTTTTGTTTTTACCCATGTCGTTATCGCAAAACCGCTGCACACTTTTGCGCGCCATGCTCTAAAGTCGCATACCCGCCATCTCTAATGCGAAAATGTTAAAATAAAGCGGAGTGACGACCTCACCTTAGCTGGCTTGCATCGCCGACAGCCTCTGGAGCGCCTTCTCATAGCTGTTCTCTGCGAGGTATCTCAGCAGGAACTCCCGCGCCTTCTCGGCCTTCTCTCGTGCACGCTGGGGCGCGAGGAAGATGTCCCGCAAGTGCGCAGCCGCCGCCTCTGGAGAAGGGTCAGCCCAGACCGCGCCTGCGAGCCCGGCAAATTCGGGATGTGTATCGACGACCGGAATGAGTGGAGAGGCGACCAGCCAGCTATTATCGGGATCGCAGAAATCCACCGTGCCCGACCAGGCGGTGGAAATCACCGGCGTGCGCTGCATGATCGCCTCGGCCACCGTCAGCCCGAAACCCTCGGAACGATGCAGCGAAAGATAGGCGTCTGAACAGCGGATGAGGCCGTTGATATCGGCGTCCGACAGCCTGTCGGTGACGATCTTGATCCGGGGGTTGCCGGCGACCGAAGCGATCAGTTCGCGCAGGCCTTCATCCCTATCGATATTGCCACTGGCCTTCATCAACAGGAAGGCGCTTGGGGCTTCGGCGACGAAGATCCTGAAGGCCTCGATGATGGCCTGCGGATTCTTCCGGTTGATCGAGGAGCCGGCACTGAAGATGAAGCTGACGAGAAAGGCGTCTTCCTCGATGCCGAATTTCTGGCGCATGCCTTCCGTCGCCGGCTTCTCCGTGACGGGATGCGGAACCACGATGACGGGTGCCGCGGTCAGCGGCGCAATCGTCCGCCGGGTGAATTCCGACGGCACAAAGACCGCATTCATGTAATGCATCGCATTGCGCCATTCCGCCGGCACAACTTCGAGCTCCCAGGCGAAATAGCCGATGTTGAAGGCGCGGGTGAAATTTCCAACGCCCTTCTTCAGGATGGCGCGCGGCAGCATCGGCGGATTGAGATGCCAGATCCGGCTTCCCGCGGGTTCGGTGGAAAGGTGCGACGGCATCCATCCGGCGAAGGCATTCTCGTCGGGATGCGTGCTGACGTCGGAAAGCGCAATCGCCCGCCCCGCCTCCGACAACGCGCCGGCGCAGAGCCTTGCCGATTCGCCGACGCCGACCGCCATCGAGAGATAGCCGACGATCTCCACCGGCTTGCGCGGATTGAAGGCAAGACGCGCGCGTGGAATCAGCCGCTGCAGGACATGGGCGCGCAGAAAGCGGTATATCGTTCTCAAATCACGGTCTTTCCAAATGGATCGGCATCAGCCCCAGAGCATGATGCCGAAAAGTGTGCGCGGTTTTCGGACGGCAGCATGCTCTATCTCTTTTCTAGAACGCGACACGATGCGAACTGCCTAGACTTCTGATCTCACCCGTAGGCGGAACATCGCTTTCCGCGCTCAGGAGCGCATGCAGCTTCACGCGCCGCGCCACGCCGGGAGCGAGATGGAACCAGTCGTCGTCGGCCCGATAGCCTTCGACGTCGATATGCACCGATTGCGCCAGCCGGTCGGTCCTCAAATCGACGAACCAGTCGTCGCCATCTCTGCCGAGTGACGCTTCGATCCCTGCGTCATGGAGCGCCTTCCCCCGGCCGCACGGGAAGTGGAAGCTTTCGGCGAGAATGGCGCCATCTGCCAGCGAGCGCAGACGCGCCACGCTTGCGTCGTGCGATGGTGGTCCAAAACGGAAGGCATAGGTCGTATCGAAGAAGGCGCCGAACAGCGTTGTGCAGGCAAAACGCTCCGTGCTCCTTGCCGCCAGCTTGAAGGCCATGCTGCCGCTGACGACCTGTTGCTTGCCGTCCCGCAGGCAGACAACTTCGAGTTCCACGTCGAGCGCGGCGTCCGCCTCGTTGACGACATGCACGTCGAGACCGTTGGTTCCCTCGTCGGTGAAGACCACTTGCACCGGCCGGAAGGCACGGCGCATCGCATACCAGACGGGCTTCGGCTCTCCGGTGGAATCGATCACCCCCCAGCCGGGACCGGGCAACAGGTCTTGCAGCGTCCAGACGAGCGCGCCGTTGCAGCTGGAGTCTTTGCGCCGCCATTCGGCAAAAGCCTCCTCGATCACCTCGCCGGTGACGGCGCGGGAGAGATCGAGATAGTGTTCCGGATCCTCACGGCGCAATTGGGCCGGATCGAACCCGTAGAGAAGCTGCAGATAGAAGTCGCGAACATCCTCGAAATCCCACGATGCGCTGCGGTCGCGCGGCACGCGGGCCTTCCAGAGCGGGCTATGGACGGCGGGCACGTCGAGATGACGCTGCAGCGTCCTTTGCTGCGGCACATGCGCGAAGGCGAGGCTTTCGGAGGCAAACCGCACATCGGCGCGGCGCGCATCGGCAATCGGCCGCATATAGGCGCCGACGCCGTAATAATGCGCAATTCCGGCATTGGGTGAAAAAGGCATGGCCCCGCCATAGGGCGAATTCGGGACATAGGGCACGTCGGGACGCATGCGCGCGACGACCGCCGGGATGATCTCGTCGGTGACCGGCCCGCTCCAGAATTCCGCCGGCAGGCCGAGCATCGCCGCCTGCTGGTGGATTTCGCTGCCGCCGCAGAGCACGGCGAGGGAAGGCGACGCCTGGACACCGTGCAGAAATTCCTCGACCTCCGCATGCACATGGCCAAGAAAGGCCTTGTCGTTGCGCGGATAATCGAAATTGGCGAACATGAAATCCTGCCAGACGAGCAGGCCGAGTTCATCGCAGACCGCGAAGAAATCCGGCGTCTCATAGGCCATGGTGCCGCCGATGCGGATCATGTTCATCCCGGCCTCCGCGGCAAGCCGCAGGAAGGGTTCGTAATCCGCCCGGCCGCCCGGCAATCGCACGATATCGGCCGTCGTCCACACCGCGCCGCGGCAGAAGATGCGTTCGCCGTTGACGGTGAGCGCGAAGTCGTCGCCATCGCCACCGCGGTCGACATCGATCCGTCGGAAGCCGGTCGTGCCGAGCGGATATTCGACGCCGTCGGAAACCAGTGTCAGCTCGTAGAGACGCGGAGCGCCGTGGGTGTGCGGCCACCATGGCTCGATGTCGGGAAGCTTGAGAATAGCCGAGTAATGACTGTCGCCGACCTTCTCGAAAGGCTGCTCCATTCCGCCGCAGCGCAGCAGCATGGCGGGATCCTCGGCATTGCTATGCAGCGATACGCTGAGACGGCCGGCGCCGCTCTCCTCCAACTGGGCGCGGATGGAGACGTTGTCGATCGAGACGGGATTGCGCCGCACCATGGAAATCGGTCGCCACGGCCCGATGGCATGAATATCGGGGCACCAGCCCGGCATATGGCCGAGCAGCGTCGTGCGAAAATTCTTCAGGCCCGCCGGCGTGATCATCTGCGGCCGCCAGCGCGCGCGCGGGCCGGGCTCCGACAGACGGGGGCCGAGCGCCCGGAAGCAGAGCGCCAGTTCGTCGCCGCCCGACAGCGTCACCGGAATCTCGTGCGCCGTGAACATGCTCTCGGAAAACAGGATTTCCTGGCCGTTCAGGAAGACATGGCAGAGCGTCGCGAGCCCTTGGAAATGCAGGATCGCTTCGCCGGGCTCGGCATCGAAAAGCCGGCAGAGATACCAGGCATCCCGCGTGTTCAGCGGCTCGGGATTTCCACGGTCGAAGAGCCCAGCCTTTTCGAGCGCCGCGGCGACAGTGCCGGGAACGGGCGCGGGAATGAACTGGGCGGAAAGGTGAATGTCGTGCGGCACGGCGCAGGCGCCCGGCTCCGTCAGGATCAGGTTCCAGCCTTCGGAAAGCAGGCTTTCCTCGGCACCGATGCTTGCCAAACGCCCCCGCATGGTCAGATCTCCGGCTTCAGATTCGCCCCGCAAGCGACGCCATCATGGAATCCCATGCATCGGCGGCCGGATCAAGTGCTGCCTGCAACGGCTCGAACTTCCTGCGGGTGACGGCGCGGGCAAGCTGGAACTGCACCGATTTCGCCACCTCGGAAATGCGCCTGGCATGCTCGGCGGCAGCCGCGAATTCACCGGCGGAAAGCCAGGTGAGGTAATCGGCCGCCAGCTCGAAATTGGCGCCTACCTGGCGAAGCGTGTTGAAGGCGTATTTGTGGAAGAAGCCGAACGGCCGTTCCGCTACCGCTTCGACCTGCTGCGGAAAGACGCTTGCAAAGGCGCGGATCGGGTTTTCGCGGGGACGCCTGATGAAATGAAAGCCGGCAAGCTGCCGCGCGGTCTTCCGCAGATGCGTTTCATCAGCCGGCTTTTCCGGAAACCGCGCAAATTCCGTATAGGGCAGGAACGGCGGATCGTTCTCCGTCAGATGCAGCTGGAACAGCCCGTCGAAATCCTCGCCTTCCAGGCGGAAATAACCGGCATTGTGAAAATAATCGACGCGCTTGGCCGCAACATCCAGCCGGTTGATCGCCACCGTCGTCTTGCCGTGCTCCTGCCGGTAGGCGGTGCCGCGCGTGTCCGGCATGTAGAAGGAATCCATCTCGATCAGGCAGAGACGGGCACGGGCGATCTGAACCTCGACATGGCGTTCGACACGGTCGTAGATGGCAAGCTCGGTGGCGCGAATACCGTAGAGCGCTTCGAGATCCTCGAGCGGCACCTTGAAGAAGGTGAACTGGTCGCCCTCGAAATCCTGCGTCAGGGTAAAACCCAGCATCGCCTCGGGCGCGACACCGGATGATGCCAGCACCTCGATCCAGAGATCGACATAGCAATTGGTTTCCGGCCAGGCGCGCTCACTGGAATGCAGCGCATGCGCCCGGTAGGTTTCCGGGTCGATTCCCGAAAATACCGATGTCATGGATGTGCTCAGCCCCACAGCGCTTTCCGTACGCTGGCCGGCCATTGCTTCACATCGAGCCCGTGATGGTGGAAGAGGGCAAGCGCGATGCGCTCCAGCCCGAAGCCGACGCAGGCGGTGTGCGCGACGCTGCCGTCTTCGAGATTGAGACCCCATTTCGTGCCGAAGGCATCCTGATGGTAGTTGAAGCTCATGCAGGCGGTCGGACTGGCAGCCGAGGTGATCGGGATCAGCAGCTCGAATTTCAGGTTCTGGTCGCGCTGATTGTTGGCGAGCATCTTGCCGGCGCGGCCGAAGAACGGATCGTTGGCGACGTCGATCGTCACGTCGAGACCGACGGCCTTCATCATCTCGACGCCGCGATCCATCCAGCGCTGGCGGAAATCGGTGACGTGCTGTTCAGTGCCCATGCAGACATATTCGCGCATGCGGAACAGCTGCTGGCGGGCAGGATCCTTCGACGGCTCATGGCGGAAGCAATAGGATTGCAGGTCGAAGAGGCCGCCCGTCTTTGGCAGATTGCCGCGCTTGGCGATCGTCGGATAGAGCGGATAGCAGGCAGCCGGCGTCAGCACGATGTCGGTCGCCTCCTGCCCCTTGGTCCAGTCCTCGCCGACTTCCATGCATTGCAGCAGGCTGACATGATCGAGTTCGCTGCCGCAGAAACTGTGCACCGTGCCAGCCAGTTGCGGGAAGCTCTTCATGTAACCGCTCTTTTCGAAAAAGGCGCGGTTCATGCCCGGCGGGAAGCGCATCGCCTCCGCGCCGTCGGCGCCGCCGAACCTGTCGATCAGCCGCTCGAAGGCAGCGATCACGTCTTCGAACTGGCCGCTGCGGCCATAGAGCCCGTCGATGCCGGTATCGATCAGCAGGCCGGATTCGAAAAGCCGGTCCAGAAACGAGGTCTGCATATCCATGACTGTCACCCCAGTAGGCTAGTGTCCTGCTTATGGACAAGAAGCATGCTCGACGTGTTGCCGAGGATGCGGTCGTTCGAGATCATCAGCTGTGCGGAATGCGCGTCGCGCAGATGGCGTCCGAGGCTGAACGGCGTGCCGTTCTTGTAGCCCATGATGCCGCAGATCAGCATGGCATGGTTGACGATCTCCAGGATCGTCTCGGACGAGGCGATCTTGACGTTGTTCATCGCCACCGCAAAGCCCATCGAGGACAGCCTGTCGACATCGGCCTTGGCATCCTCGTAGGCCTTTAGGCCGGCAACCACATTGGATTTCACCATCTGCAGCAGGTTCGAAACCTCGGCGAGGCGCAACGCGCCCGGCGGCTGGGCATCCGGCGCCTTGCGGGCGGCGGCGCGCACGAAGGCCTGGGCACGTGCGACGGCATCGACTGCGATGCCGTACCAGACGCCACTCCACAACAGGTGCGAGGAGGCGAGCATGGATTGCGCCGCGATCTCGGCGAAAGGCTTCGGCAGGATCTGATGTGCCGGCGCCTCGCCCTTGAACAGGAAGCCGTCGGAGCAGGTGCCGCGCATGCCCAGCGTATTCCAGACATGCGTCTTCTCGAGCGTATACTGATCCTTGAGGAAGGCCGTCAGCACCTGATCGGAGGAAGCCGCCTGCGCGTGGGCACGCGACGTGATGAGGATCGCGTCGGCATGCGAGCCGTAGGAAATGACTGTCGCATCCTTTTCGAGGCGGCAAGTATCGCCATCGACCTCGACCGCGCAGATGCTGTTGCGCAGGTTTCCGCCGATGCCGCCTTCGGTGGTGGCGGAAGCAATCAGCAGCTGCTCTGCGGCGATGCGGCGCATGAAGCTGCGATGCCATTCGCTGTCGGCGCCGTGTTCAACGAGGCTCGACAGCTTGATGTGATGCATGGCGAAGACCATGGCGCTTGCCGCGCAGGCCTGGCCGAGCATCGAGCACAATTCGGCGATCTCGGTGATCGAGGCGGATTCACCGCCGAGATGGCGCGGCACCTGGATGCCGAGCAGCCTTTCGGCCTTCATCGCCTCCACGGCTTCGCGGGGAAAGCGGCCTTCGACATCGACGGCATCGGCGTGCTTTGCCGCGATTTCGGCGACGCGGGCCACTCTTGCGACAAGACCGTCCTGCATGATCTTGACGGGGAAATTCATCAGGCGACCTTCCGGCTGTCCCGGATGAGATCGACGGTCCTGGCGATGGCCGAGATGCTCGCGAAGGATTTGCGGTTCAGGAGATTGTCGGGAAATTCGATGTCGAAGGCCTCTTCGATGCCAAGCATCAACTGCACGGAAGCAAAGGACGTCAAACCTGCCGCATAAAGATCGGCATCGTCGCCAACCTGGTCGATCGACACAGGAAGCTTGCCGAATTTGGCTACGAGGTCGCGGATTGTCGTATTCATCCCATCACTCCAAGATTCTCATGATCCCGAACCGGCGTTCATCGCCTTGTCATGAGCGTTCTTTTAGTGCGGAAAACAGAACATTCCGCTAATTTGTTGGGTTAAATATGACTAAGGCTCATAGTTAGGATTTTAGTGATCATTCCGGCATTATCGTAAACAACGATTTTCTATCAAAGACTTGGGATAATCTTGACGCTGCGACACACAATAGCTTCTGGCGTGACGAGTACAGAAATGACACGCAAACGCGCCGCTTTTTGTCTCAATCGGCCGGCGGATAGGAATGCTCGCCGCCGCGATAATCGGTGATGGAATAACATCCGTCGCCTGTCGCCCGGATAGCGCTCCCACTGATGACGGCCTTGCCGTGACCGCCTGGAATATCGAGAATGTAAGTCGGCTGGCAGAGACCGGAAATCCGCCCGCGCAACGCCGCGACGATCTTCTGCCCCTCCTCGATCGTCACTCTGAAATGACCGGTGCCGGGCGCCAGATCCGGATGATGCAGGTAATAGGGTTTGACGCGGATTTCGACGAAGGCCTTCATCAGCGCCGCAAGCACGTCGGGATCGTCGTTGACGCCCTTGAGCAGCACCGACTGGCTGAGCATGGCGATGCCGGCATCGACGAGGCGGGCGCAGGCTGCGCGCGCTTCCATCGTCAGTTCCCTGACATGGTTGGCGTGCAGCGCCACATAGACCGTCTTGCCGCTTGCTTTCAGCGCGGCGACCAGCGCCGCATCGATCCTCTCCGGATCGACGACCGGAACACGCGTGTGGAAACGCACGATCTTCACATGGGCGATCCCGGCAAGCGTCTCCATGATGTCGTGGAGACGGCGCGGGGAAAGCACCAGCGGATCGCCGCCGGTGAGGATGACCTCCCAGATCTCCTCATGACCCCGGATATAGTCGAAAGCGGCCTGCATCGCCGCGGCATCGAGCGTGCCGAGGCCCTGCGGCCCGACCATTTCGCGCCGGAAGCAGAAGCGGCAATAGACCGGGCAGACATGCACGGCCTTCAGCAACACACGATCGGGATAGCGGTGAACGATGCCTTCGACGGGGCTGTGGGCATGATCGCCGATCGGATCGGCGCGTTCCTCGCTGGCGATCGTGAGTTCGGCGATATCGGGCACGAACTGCCGGGCGATCGGATCATCGGGATCGGTGCGGTCGATGAGCTTGCTGATCACCGGCGTCAGCGCGATCGCATAGCGCGCGGCAACCTCTTCGAGCGTTGCGCGATCGGCAGATGCGGCGAGCCCTGCCTTCACAAGATCGTCGACGCTCTTGATCGGTTTGACGACATTCATCTTCCATACTCCGCAACCGGCGCCCAGAGCACCTGGTCGATGCGCGATGCTCCCGTTGCCAGCATTACCAGCCGGTCGAAACCGAGCGCGATGCCGCTTGCCTCAGGCATCAGCGCCAGCGCGGCGAGGAAATCCTCGTCGATCGGATAGGTCTCGCCGTAGACCCGCGCCTTCTCGGCCATCTCGATCTCGAACCGTCGCCGCTGTTCGGCAGCGTTGGTGAGCTCGCCGAAGCCGTTCGCAAGCTCGACGCCGCAGGCATAGAGCTCGAAACGTTCCGCGACCCTGGGGTCGCGTGCCGAGGGACGCGCAAGTGCCGCCTCCGAGACCGGATATTCGTCGAGGATGGTGATGCGGCCGAAGCCGAGATGCGGTTCGATCTTCTCGACCAGCACCCGGCTGAAGAGATCGGCCCAGCCATCGTCATCGGCAACCCGCATGCCGACGCGCCTGAGTTCGGCTGCCAGATGGTTGCGATCGGTCGAACCATCGGCGGCGACCGAGGCAAGAAGATCGATGCCGGCATGCCGCTCGAAGGCTTCGGCAACGCTGAGCCGCTCCGGCCCGGCGAAGGGATCGCTCGCGACGCCGCGATAGGCAAGCGTCCCCGCCTTTACCGTTTCTGCCGCCAGCGCCAGGATCCGCACGCAATCCATCATCAGGCTCTCATAGCTTTCGCCCGCCCGATACCATTCGAGCATGGTGAATTCGGGATGATGCAGCGGCCCGCGCTCGCGATTGCGATAGACATGGGCAAAACACGAGATCCGTTCCTCGCCCGCCGCAAGCAGCTTCTTGCAGGCGAATTCCGGCGAGGTGTGCAGGTAAAATGGAGCCCTTTGCCCGTCCGTCGTCAGCGCTTCCGTCGCGAAGGCATGCAGATGCGCCTCATTGCCCGGAGAGACCTGCAGCACCGCCGTATCCACCTCGATGAAATCCTCGCGCGCGAAAAACCCGCGCAACGCCGCCTGGATCGCATTGCGCCCGATCAGGAACGGACGGCGATCGGCATGTACGGACGAGGTCCACCAGGGGGACGCTTTGGCCGAAGAGTTCATTCCAAGCTTTCTTCGCCGGAGAAGCCGGTATGGGGTGGCTATTTCCCGGATTTTAGGTTAGTTGCGCCCCCAAAGAAAAACATTTGCGTCTTCGGGGCGTCTCGACAGTCCTCTACGACGCCGAAAGCCGAGTTACAAGGAAGTCTTATGGTCAAGGTCATCGCCTCTTCGGTCCGCAAGGGCAACGTTCTCGACGTCGACGGCAAGCTCTACGTCGTCCTCACCGCCCAGAACTTTCATCCGGGCAAAGGCACGCCGGTCACCCAGGTCGACATGCGCCGCATCGTCGACGGCGTGAAGGTTTCCGAGCGTTGGCGCACCACCGAACAGGTCGAGCGCGCCTTCGTCGAAGACGTGAACCATCAGTTCCTCTACGAGGACGGCGAAGGCTTTCACTTCATGAACCCTGGAAACTACGATCAGGTCGTCGTCGATGTCGAGACGATGGGTGACGACAAGGCTTATCTGCAGGAAGGCATGACCTGCGTTCTCTCAATGCATGAAGGCATTGCGCTGGCGATCCAGATGCCGCGTCACGTCACGCTCGAAATCACCGAGACGGAACCGGTCGTCAAGGGCCAGACGGCGTCGTCTTCCTACAAGCCGGCCATGCTGTCGAACGGCGTGCGCACCATGGTGCCGCCGCACATCAATGCCGGCACCCGCGTCGTCATCGCCACGGAAGACAATTCCTACGTCGAACGCGCCAAGGATTGATCCTGAGTTACAACTCTTGAAGAGACCGGCTTATGCCGGCCTTTTTGTATCCGCCTTCTTTGCAGCATGATGTTGTCCGAAAACCGCTCACACTTTTCGGCATCATGCTCTAGAGATGCGGGTTGCGCGGCCGGTATTTCTTGACGAGCTTCTGGTTGATCTCGGCCGCACCCGGCATGTTGGCGCTGAGATAAATTGGCGCATCGCCGGATTTCGAAAGCTGCGAGGCGACTTCGGCGAAGACCGCATTGATCACCGTTACCCCGACCACCGTCGAGACTGGCCCAACCCGAAGCCCCGTGCCTTCGAGATCGACAACGGCATCACCCGGTGGCAGCCCGTTGTCGAGCACCACATCGGCCACGTCGGCGAGCCGCCGGCGACCATTGGCGATCGCTGAGGAATAGGCGATCGACGTGATGGCAATCACCTTTGCGCCGATTTCGCGCGCATAGTCGGCCGCCTCGATCGGCGCGGCGTTCACGCCCGAATTGGAAGCGATGATGATGACATCGCCCGGCTGCATGCCGTAGCGCTCCAGCATCGGCCGCACCAGGCCCTGCGTGCGCTCATAGACCGAACTGATGACCGCACCCTCATGCAGCATGGCCGAGCCGACGAGCACCGGCACGGTGAAGGCGAGCCCGCCGGCACGATAGTGCACCTCTTCCGCCAGCATATGCGAATGGCCGGTGCCGAAGACATAGACGCGCTTGTCGCCGTGGGCAGCATCGAGGATGACGGCCGCGGCCTGCGCCATCGGCTCGGCAAGCGCCTGCTTCAGCTCTTCCAGCCGGCCGATGAGGTTAGTGAAATAGGCATCGGTAATGTCGGTCATCCCACGTCTCCTTGATGTCAGGCCGCTTCGCTGCCGAGCCAGGTGGCGGTGACGGCAAGCGCATCGGTGAGATGCACGAGATCGGCACGCATGCCCGGCGAGAGATGACCGCGATCGGCAAGCCTGAGGAAGCGGGCGGGATAAAGGGTCGCCATGCGCAGGGCCTCGGCGAGCGTCAGGTCGAGATAGGTGACGCCGTACCGGATCGTCGAGATCATATCGACGTCGGAACCGGCGAGCGTGCCGTCGGAAAGCACCAGCTTCGAGCAGAAGCCACCCCTTTCTCGCCGGACGGTGCGCCCGTTCAGCGTGAACGAGTCTTTCTCCGAGCCGACGAGCGACATCGCGTCGGTGACGAAGAACAGCTTGCCTTCGCCGCGCTTGGCGCGCAGGGCCGTGCGCAAGGCCTTCGGATCGACGTGATGGCCATCGGCGATGATGCCGCACCAGGTCGAGGGATGGTCGATTGCCGCGCCGACGAGGCCGGGTGTGCGGTGTCCCAGCTGGCTCATGGCGTTGAAGAGATGCGTGACGCCGCGTGCGCCGGCATCGAAGCGTTCTTCCGCCGCCTCGCTCGAACAATCGGAATGCCCGATGCTGACCGTGACGCCGGCTTCCGCAAGCTCGCGCACCTGGGCAACCGTCACCTGCTCGGCCGCCATGGTGACGAGCAACGTGCCGATCTCCTCGCGTGCTCGGATGAAGGTCTTGACGTCACGTTCCTCCACCGGCCGCATCAGCTCTGCCAGATGCGCGCCTTTTCTCGCCGGCGCCAGATGCGGGCCTTCGAGATGCAGGCCAGCGACGCCGCGGCTCGCCTTGACCGCCTCCTTGGCCGCCTCGATCGCGGCAATGGAGGCTTCCGATGTATCGGTGATCAGCGTCGGCAGCAGCGACGTCGTGCCATAGGGCCGGTGTCCTCCGGCGATGATGTCCATCGAAGCGGCGGAAGGCTCGTCGTTCAGCATTCGCCCGCCGCCGCCATTGACCTGCGCATCGATGAAACCGGCCGACAGAACCCCGCCCGCAAGTGTCACGATCTCGCCGTCCGGCAGATCGTTTCTTGCGACGATCGCTTCGACTCGGCCGCCGGCAGTGATGAGCGCCTTGTCGTCATGGAAGCGTTCGCCGTCGAAGATGCGGGCGCCAAGGAAGATCTTGCGGGCCATCAGACCGTCTCCGTCACCTTGAGCAGGTTTGCCGGTCTGTCGGGATCGAAGCCCTTGCGTCGCGTCACCGACTCGATCAGCCGGTAATAGACGAGCAGCGACACCAGCGGATCGACGAGGCCGCTGCCCGTGGTCGGCACGCGCAGATGGACGCCGGACAGCGGCTGCGCCGAGAAGCCGACGGTGGTGGCGCCGAGCTTCTGCAGGCGCTCCAGTGCCTGGACGTTGTTGGCGAAGGCGGCATCGTCGGGCGTAAAGGCGACGATCGGAAAGCCCGGCTGCACCAGGCGCATCGGACCATGCATCAGTTCCGCCAGCGAGAAGGCCTCGGCATGCAAGCCGGAGGTCTCCTTAGCCTTCAGCGCCGCTTCGAGCGCGATCGCGAAAGCTGGGCCGCGGCCGGCCGTATAGAGCGAGGTTGCGTTGAAGAGCACCTCCTCGGCCGCCGCCGTGTCGATCCCGGCTGTTGCCGACAGCGCCTCCGGCAGCTTGTCGAGCGCAGTCTGCAGATCGGATGCGCCGCCGATCGCAGCCGTCACCCCGGAAAGGGCGGCGACCGAGGCAATGAAGGATTTCGTCGCCGCGACACTCTTTTCGGCACCGGCATTGAGGCCGAGAACGATATCGGCCTGTTTCGCAAGCGGGCTGTCGGTGACGTTGACGACGGCGATCGTCGTCGCTCCGCCCTTCTTCGCCGCATCCTGCAGCGCAACGATATCGGGGCTGGCGCCCGACTGCGAGACGGTGAAATGGACGCCGCCCTTCAGATGCAGCGCGGCACCATAGACGGAAGCGATTGACGGACCGACTGAGGCGACCGGAACGCCGCAGGTGATCTCGAAGAGATACTTGAAGAAGGTGGCGGCATGGTCGGAGGAGCCGCGCGCCGCCGTGGTCACCACGCTCGGGCGGGCGGACGAAAACAGCCGGGCGATCTCGGCAAAGACCGGCTTTTCCTTTTCGAGAAGCGTGGCCACCACCTCTGGCGACTGGCCGGCTTCCTGCAGCATCAGCGACTGGTTCTCACTCATAGGTCATCTCCAATTCTCAATTCGGCAACGAAATCATAGGCATCGCCGCGATAATGCGAGCGGGTGTATTCGACGACGCGCTGGTCTTCCAGGCGCGAGACACGTTCGATCAGAAGCGCCGGCGCGCCTGATTTGACGTTCAGGATCGCAGCAGAAGACGGGTCGAGCGTGACCGCAGTGAGCCGCTGCAGCGCGCGCACGGGCCTGTGGCCGCTGGCCGTCAGCGCATCGTAGAGCGATCCCTCGCCACCGGCATCGTGCCCAAGGAACTTGATCGGCACCACGGCGCGTTCAATCGCCAGCGGCAGGCCATCGGCAAGGCGCAAGCGGTCGAGTCTCAGCACCGGCTCGTCGCCGCCGAGGCCGAGCAAGAAGGATTCCTCCGGCGACGGCGTATTGACCGCCCGCGACAATACCCGCGCAGCCGGCAGACGCCCGCGCGAGCGCATGTCGGCGGAGAAGGAGGAAAGCCGCCAGAGCGACTGCTCCATGCGTTCCACTCTGCTCGAGACGAAAGTACCGCTTCCGTGGCGCGATTCCAGCGCCCCTGAAGCCATCAGATCGCGATAGGCGGTGCGCACGGTGACGCGTCCGAGCTTCAGTGCCTCGGCAAGGTCGCGCTCGCCCGGCAGCGCAGTGCCGGGCTTCAGCAATCCTTCCTGAATGAGACCGGTCAGCGTCTGCGCCAGCCGCTTGTAGAGCGGCCCGGTCAGCGCCTCGTCACGCAGGCCGCGGTTCTTCAGTTCCGCTATCAGACTGGTTCTATCCATGGGCGCACAATAGAACCTATCTAGAACCAATCGGCAAGACGGAATCGAGCATAGAAAGAAAAAACCCTCACCGGTGGACCGGCAAGGGTTTCATAGCAATCAAATTTGACAGCCGTGCGTGCGCAGAAACTCAGTTCTTGGTGAAGATATAATCCGTCTCCTGGCGAAGCACCTCGCCGGGACGCAGGACGGCATTCGGAAAACCTTGGTGATTGATGGCATCCGGCCAGACCTGCGTCTCGAGGCAGAACCCGGCGAATGGACCATATTTGCGCCCGCCGATGCCGAGCGCCTCGGTATTAAGCTTGAAGCCGGCATAGAACTGCACGCCCGGCTCGGTGCTGCGCACTTCCAGCGACACCCCGGAATAGAGGCTGCGGGCAAGCGCGACGCTCCGCTTGGCGGTGCGCTCGGCGGACAGGCAGAAATTATGATCGTACAACACTTGTTCGCTGCCGACGAAACGCTTCATCGGCGCCATCTCGCGGAAATCGAACTCCGTGCCCTCGACGGAACGGATCTCGCCGGTCGGCACCTGCCTCTCGTCCGTCGGCAGATAGTGATCGGCAGCAATCATGATATCGTGGCCAAGCGCATCTTCGCGGCCGTCGAGATTGAAATAGGCGTGCTGGCAGACATTGGCGAGCGTCGGCTGGTCGCTGGTCGATTCGTAGGTGATCGACAGTTCGCCATTGCCATGCACCCGGAAAGTCGCCTGGATGGTGCAATTGCCGGGATAGCCGGCGCGGCCATCGGGATCGACGATCTTCAGCACCACGCGGTCGACGTCGTGCTCGACGATCGTCCAGTTGCGTTTGGCAATATTGTCGCTGCCGCCATGCAGATGCGTCACGCCATTTTCGTTCAGCTCGAGCTGATGGTCCTTTTCGTCAAGCGTGAATTTGCCGCCGCCGACACGGTTGGCGCAGCGGCCGGGGGTCGCGCCGAAGTAGGCCGAATAAAGGGGATAGCTGTCGAAATCGTCAAAGCCGAGCTGCAGCGGAGCGTCATGTCCCTCAAGGCGCAGATCCTGGATGACCGCACCCCAGGTCATAATCTTGGCCGTCAGCCCGCCGCCCTTGATCTCGACGCGATAGACGGTCTCGCCCGCCTTCGTCTGCCCGAAAACATCCCGCTTCAACTTATCCGACATCATCGACCGTCCATTCTATCCCGGCTGCCTATTCCTCATCGAAATCGATTTAGGAATTTCAGCGATTCAAACTGTTGCAGCGTCCTTGCACGGCTGACAAAGACGCGCGGGCGCTGTGGCGTTCCGGACCGGAACCTGCCCGCATTTGTTCCAAACCGCAACCGGGCGGAGTAGAAAGAAATGCTGCAGCAGCGATGCGGCATCGGCTCAAGGCGCGATGGTGCCCTCAGAGGTCCATGCCGATCTCTTCCACGTCATAGGGCGTCGTCTGGTAGATTTCGTTGATCCAGTTGCCGAACAGCAAATGCGCATGGCTGCGCCAGCGATTCTGCGGCGCAAGCGCCGGATCGTTATGCGGGAAGTAGTTGTGCGGCATCTTGATCGGCACGCCGGCATCGACGTCACGGAAATACTCGTCGGAGAGCGAGGTGGAATCATATTCGACATGGTTGAACATGTAGAGCCGCCGGCCCTTCTTCTCGTGCACGAGGCACACGCCCATCTCGGCTGATTCCATCAGGATCTCCAGATCTTCGGATTTCTCGATATCGGCGCGGCGCACTTCGGTCCAGCGCGACACCGGCACTTCGAAATTGTCGGAAAAGCCGTTGAGATAGATGGAGGAAGGCTTCAGGTTCCGGTGGCGATAAACCCCGAAGGCCTTCTCCTTCAACTCGTATTTCGGAACGCCGTGGAAATGATAGATCGCAGCCATCGCGCCCCAGCACACGTTCATCGTCGAATGGACATTCGTTTCCGTCCAGTCGAGGATCTGCTGCATTTCCGCCCAATAGGTGACGTCCTCATAGGGCAAAAGCTCGATCGGCGCCCCGGTGATGATGAAGCCGTCGAACTTGCGCTGCTTCACCTCTTCCCAGGTCTGATAGAAGGAAAGCAGATGGTCTTCGGAGGTATTCTTCGCCTTGTGGCCTCCGATGCGGATCAGCGACAGCTCCACCTGCAGCGGCGAGGCGCCGACGAGGCGGGCCATTTGCAGCTCGGTCTTGATCTTGTTCGGCATGAGATTGAGCAGCCCGATCTGCAACGGACGGATATCCTGACGGATCGCCATCGTCTCGGTCATCACCCGCACACCTTCCTGAACCAGGGTTTCGAAGGCGGGCAACGTATCGGGGATCTTGATGGGCATTGCGGTCACTCGATCAAAAACAAAAAACCGGCGGCGAAAAAAATCGCTACCGGTCCGCACGCGGCCCTTTAGCGACTTTTTTAACGTGGCTGCAAGCCGGCCGGCCAAATCACCACGGAGCACTTTAATTAGCCCCAGTCGGACCGCGAATCAATGGCGAAAGCATGCAGGCACGGCCCATGCAAGCATCATCACACTTTAATGACTGATAGAATCTGTTGATAGACCGGTAACGCCACCATGTTAATAATGGGGGCATGGGCGGTGTGGAAAAGTGTAATGGCAGATAAGATCGAGAGGAGGCCGGGAATCCGGAGGCAGGATAGGGTAGGGTATGATCTCAGCCTGACATATCGCCTCGGGGTGATGTTCTCAGCATTCTGGAATTCGGAAGTGCGTGGCAAGGTGCTGTTTCTGGCGACCGTGCTGATTCTCGTCATCTTGGTGACGTCCTACGGCCAAGTCATCCTCAATGAATGGAATGCTCCGTTCTACGACTCGCTGGAGCGCCGCGACCTCGGCGAATTCTTCCACCAGCTTGAAATCTTCGCGATGATCGCCGGCACGCTGCTGCTGCTCAACGTGCTGCAGGCGTGGCTGAACCAGATGACCGCGCTCTATATGCGCGAAGGTCTGTCGCGTGATCTCGTCGACCAATGGCTGAAGCGCAAGCGGGCGCTGCGGCTTGCTTCCAGTGGCCTGATCGGCGTCAATCCGGACCAGCGCCTGCACGAGGATTCCCGCAATCTCGCCGAAAGCACGACAGGGCTCGTTCTCGGCCTGCTGCAGTCGACCATTCTTCTGGTGAGCTTCATCGGCGTGCTCTGGGAGCTTTCGAGCGGCTTCATCTTCCGCATCAGCGGCCATAGCTTCTCCATTCCGGGCTACATGGTCTGGGCGGCGATCTTCTATGCCGCTTCCGCCTCGGTGCTGAGCCAGGTCGTCGGCCGCAAGCTGGTGAAGCTCAATGCCGACCGGTTCTCGAAGGAAGCCGAGCTTCGCTTCACGCTGATGCATGCCAATGAGAACATGCCGGCGATCACCGTCGCCCGAGGCGAGGAAAACGAGCGTCGGCGCATCAACACCGATATCAGCTCGGTACTGAGGGTCGTCAAGCGGCTCGCCATGGCCAATACCAACCTCACCTGGGTTTCGGCCGGCTACGGCTGGCTGGTGATCGTCATCCCGATCATCGTCGCCGCCCCCGCCTATTTCTCCGGCGGCCTCACCCTTGGCCAGCTGATGATGTCCGTCGGCGCCTTCAATCAGGTCAACACGGCATTGCGCTGGTACGTCGCCAATTTCGGCCCGATCGCCGAATGGCGCGCCACGCTGATGCGCGTCACCGATTTCCGTCAGGCGCTGCTCGACATGGACGAGGACTTCGACCTGAAGGACAGCATCGCCTATGAAAGCACCGCGCCCGATACGCTGACACTGAAGGATGTGGTGATCGTCGCCAAGATCGGCGAAGACATCGACGAATGCGGCGGTTTCCGCCTGCGTGAAACCAATGTCGTGATCAAGGCCGGCGAAAAAGTCATGATCAACGGCGATCACAGCGTCAATCGCAAGCTGCTGTTCCAGGCGATGGCCGGCCTCTGGCCGTGCGGCAGCGGCACGATGGGGCTGCCGCCGGTCGACGACATGCTGTTCGTGCCGCAGATCGCCTATGTTCCCGGCGGCACACTGCGCGAGGCGCTGGCCTTTCCCGAAAGTCCTGATGCCTACGAGAAAGCCGCCGTCGAGGCTTCCCTCGAGAAAGCCGGCCTGCATTCGCTGATCGCCAGGCTCGATACCCGCGCCCGCTGGGACAAGCTGCTCGACAGCGACGAGCAGAAGGCGATCGGCTTCGCCCGCCTGCTGCTCGTACGCCCGCGCTGGATCATTTTCGACGAGGTGCTGGAAGGCATGGAGCCGGAATGGCAGGAAACCATGGCCAAACTGCTCACCACTCTGCCCGAAACCGGCATGATCTATATCGGCCGCTCCGAAGCCTATCTCGAGGTGCTGAAGCCGCGCGTGCTGCATCTGCAGGCGTTGCCGTCAAGATCCGAGGAACCGCCTGTCGCCCAGACCGGCGCCAGCGCCAGTGCAGGCGCTGCCGCCGTGCCCGCGCCGGCGCTTTGATCCGTGCCGCCCCAAAGTGTGGAGCGGTTTTGGCATAACGGAATGCGTTAAGATAAAGATTTGAGCCGGCCGCTCACATCGGCGGCGTGATGCCGTTGAGGCCGACAGCCACCTGGCTGGCCGAGATACTGCCGTCAGCCGCCTTCTCGCCGGTGACGATAACCCCGGCGCCAGTCTTCAAATCATCCTTGGTCGCCGGCGCCAGTGTCACGATCGGTGTCGCATCGGCGATCGTGATGGTCTTTTCCTTGCCCTGATAGGTCAGCGTGATCGTGTGGCCTTCGACGGATTTGACGGCGTTGCTGACGGTCGCGTTGGTCATCTGGCTGTTCGGCTGCGCATCCCAGGGACGGTTCCCCTCGCCGGTCCCTTTCATCGACGCCGGAAAGATCAGCACTTCGATCGCCCCATCCGGGCCGTTGCCCTTCGGAAGCGAGGCAACGCCAACGAAATCGCCGGGCTTGATATCCTCGACCGAGGCTTTCCGGATACCGCCGACTTTCCAGCCGGCTTTCAGCGTGATCGTCGCATCGCTGCCTTCGCGCGTCTTGACAACGAGTTGATCACCGCTGAGGCTTTCGATGGCGCCGCGAATGCGGACGCGCTGGCTATCCTGCGCCTCGACGGCGTGCGATAGGGCAAGCGCGACAATGCCGCCGGCGGCAAGGGTTGTGAAAATTTTGGAATTGGGCTTGCGAGACATATGACTTTTCCTTGTCGCCATTGCGATCGGCAATATCCCCGGCTGCCGGGCGGCACTCTATGCCGCACGACGATCAACTGGCGAATCAAGGAAAGGTGAGCCGGCGCGTTTGGGAAGCCTCAGCCTTCCAGCTCTTCGCGCAGCATTTCGAGCTCCAGCCACTCCTCCTCCATTTTGGTCAGGCTGGAGCGCAGTTTTTCCATCTCGGCGGCAAGCCGGTTGAAGGCCGCGGCATCGCGCGTAAACAGATTGGGATCGGCCATCGCCTGTTCGCGCTTGGCGATCTCGGCTTCGGCTTTCGCCATCTCCTTCGGCAGATTGTCAAGCGCGAATTTCTGCTTGAAGGAAAGCTTGGTCTTGGCACTTCCTGCGGACGGCGCTGCCTCTTGCGTCTTCGGCTTCTCCGCCGCTTTCTCCGCCCTCTTGCGCTCCTCAAGCGCGCCCTTGCGCTGCGCAAGCATGTCGGAATAGCCGCCGGCATATTCGATCCAGCGACCGTCAGGCGCATCCGGCACGGCAGGCGCGATCGTCGAGGTCACGGTGCGGTCGAGGAAATCGCGGTCGTGGCTGACGAGAATGACGGTGCCGGGAAAGCCGGCGACGATTTCCTGCAGCAGATCGAGCGTTTCGATATCGAGATCGTTGGTCGGCTCGTCGAGGATCAGGAGGTTCGCCGGACGCGAGAGGATACGTGCCAGCATCAGCCGGGCGCGCTCGCCGCCGGAGAGGCTTTTGATCGGCGTCCGCGCCTGTTCCGGTTGGAACAGGAACTCCTTCATATAGCCGGTAACATGACGCTGCTCGCCGTTGACGAGCAGGTTTTCGCCGCGCCCGTCCGTCAGGTAGTTGGCAAGCGTATTCTCGGGATCGAGATCCTCGCGCTTCTGGTCGAGCGTCGCGATCTCCAGATTGGTGCCAAGCTTTATCGTGCCGCTATCCGGGGAAAGCTGCCCGGTCAGCATCTTCAACAGCGTCGTCTTGCCGGCGCCGTTCGGCCCGACCAGACCGATGCAGTCACCGCGATGCACGCGGATCGAGAAGGGCATGACGATTGTCCGGTCGCCGAAGCTCTTGGTGATCTTGTCGGCCTCGATCACCAGCTTGCCGGATTCCTGCGCGTCCGAAACGGTCGCCTGCACGCTACCTTGTGGCCCTTTGTGGCCACGATATTGCGAGCGCATCGTCTGCAGTTCACCGAGGCGGCGCATGTTGCGCTTGCGTCGCGCCGTGACGCCATAGCGCAACCAGTGCTCCTCGCGCTCGATCGCCTTGCCGAGCTTGTGCTGCTCCAACTCCTCGGCCTCCAGCACCTGGTCGCGCCAGGCTTCGAAATGCGCAAAGCCCCTGTCGAGCCGGCGTGAGGTGCCGCGGTCGAGCCAGACGGTTGCGGTCGAGACCTTTTCGAGAAAACGCCGGTCGTGCGAGATCAGCACCAAAGCGCTGCGGGTCTTCTGCAACTCGCCTTCCAGCCATTCGATTGTGGGAAGGTCGAGATGGTTGGTCGGTTCGTCGAGCAGGAGAATGTCGGGCTCCGGCGCCAGGACGCGGGCAAGGGCGGCCCGGCGCGATTCGCCGCCGGAAAGGGTCTTCGGATCTTCCTCGCCGGTCAGCCCGAGATGGGAGAGCAAATAGGTGACGCGGTAAGGATCATCGCCCGGCCCGAGACCGGCCTCGGCATAGGCCTGAACCGTGTTGAAGCCGGCAAAATCCGGCGCCTGTTCGAGATAACGCACCGTCGAGGACGGATGGCGGAAGACCTCGCCGGACTGTGCCTCGACCAGGCCGGCGGCGATCTTCAGCAGCGTCGATTTTCCCGAGCCGTTGCGGCCGACGAGACAGATCTTGTCACCAGGCTCGATCTGCAGCGCCGCCCCCGCGAGGAGCGGTGCACCGCCGAAGCTCAGGAAGATATCGTCGAGTTTCAGAATGGGAGGGGCCAAAATCAGACTCCGGAAAGATCATAGGGCCTGGCGAGCACGATCGCCTGGCCGCTGCGGAGCGAAAAGCGAACCTTGCCTTCCGCGACGTTGGAAATGGTGCGCGACGAGCCGAAAGGCAGATGAAAATCGGCCAGCGGATAACGCGCATTCTCGATGGAAAGCCCGATCAGCTCGCTGAACCCGGGCACGGAAAACAGGCTGCCCTTGGGAAGGTCCAGTTCGATCGTCCCGGCAATCAACGGCACGGCCTCTTCCTTGCCCGAGGTCAGCAGCACGTCGAAGCCCTCTTCCGCCAGGCTGACGGCCGACAGCAGATGCTGAAGCGCATGGTCCGAGCGTTCGCCGCCGAGCGCACCGGCCAGAATCAGCCGCCGCGCACCGCGCGCGATCGCTTCCGACACTGCGATTTCGCCATCGGTCGCCGCCTTCGCTGCGGGATAAGGCTGTTTCGGCACATCGGGAAATGCATCCTCGAGATCGGCGGGCGTCGAATCGAAATCGCCGACCCAGAGCTCGGGCATAATGCCGAGTGCTGCCGCATGCCGCATCCCGCCATCGGCCGCAATGAAGCGGCTGTCGCCGATGGCATGCCTCAGGCGCTCCGTCAGGCTGAGTTCGCCGCCAAGGAGAATGGTGAAGGTGGATTGGCTCATGGGCACTGCCCTTAGCGCAAACGGGGGGTCGAGGGGAAGGGGCGCCGAACGACGTGCCTCGCCTCAGCCCGGCGTATCCTTGTCGCGCGACAGGAAGACCGCCTCGTAACCGCCGATGAAACGCTCGAAAAGTATCGCGAAGCGATCGATATCTTCCTGCGGCCAGTCGGCGACGATCTCGGAGATGATCGCGAGCTTCTGCGCGACGATCTCGGCAAGCAGAGCCTGGCCGACCTCGGTCATGACGACAACGATCCGCCGCGCGTCGGCCTGCGAGGCCTCGCGGCGCAGGACGTTGCGCCCGACCATGTCGGCCACCACGCGGCTTGCCCGTGACGGATCGATGCGCAGCATCTCCGCGATCATGCCGACCGTGACCTCGCCGGCAGGCTGCGCCCTCCGCACGGCATCGAGCACATCGAGATGCGAAAGTTCAAGGCCCGGTGCGGCACTCTGGATCGCCAGCCGACCGATCAGCCGCCGACCGGTCATCAATCGCATGCGCGCCATGCTGCGGCCGATACGAGGCACGTTTTCCTCATTCGGCGTGGCGGATTGCGCGGAAATGGTCTTGGTCAGCACGTCACTCATGACGAGACCATAACAGAGCCGATGCGGAATTTGAACATGCTGATGTCAATAATGTGCTGTTGACAATTATATGCTGTTAGCACATAAAAGCTCATCAAACCCGGAATGACGCTCCCATGGACATGCAATTCGTGCCTGCGCCGCTCGTGACCGATCCTCGTCGCCGGCTTATCCTGTTCTTCTTCCTGATGACGGCCATGTTCATGGCGACGCTGGACAATCAGATCGTCTCCACGGCGCTGCCGACGATCGTCGGCGAATTCGGCCATCTCGAGCGCTTCGGCTGGATCGGTTCGGCCTATCTCCTGTCGCTGAGCGCCGTCATGCCCCTTTACGGCAAGCTCGGCGATCTCTTCGGCCGCAAATATGTGATGATGACGGCGATCACGATCTTCACCGTCGGCTCAGCGGTCTGCGGCCTTGCGGTCTCGATGGACACGCTGATCGCCGCCCGTGTGCTGCAGGGCCTTGGCGGCGGCGGCATCATGGTGTCGATCTTCGCCGTCAACGCCGATCTGTTCGAGCCGCGCGAGCGGGCGCGCTATCAAAGCTATTCCAGCCTCGTGCTGATGGCATCTGGTGCGATCGGCCCGGTGCTCGGCGGTACGATGAGCGATCTCTTCGGCTGGCGCTCGATCTTCCTCGTCAATGTGCCGATCGGCTTCATCGTACTTGCCGGCCTTGCTTTCATGTTGCCGTACCGAAAACCGCATCGCCGACCGAAGATCGACTATGCAGGTGCACTTCTGCTTGCCATGACGACGACAAGCATCGTGCTTGCCACCGACAGCAGCGAACTGTTCGGCGCATTGATCTCACCCCAGAGCGTCGGCATCGTCGCCTTCGGTGTGATCTGTGCCGTCATCTGGGTTTTCACGGAGCGCCGCGCGCCGGAGCCGATCGTTCCCCTGCAGCTCTTTCGCAATTCGACCTTCAGCCTGCTCCTGGTGATCTCGATCATGGGCGGCGCCATCGCCATCGGCATGGTCAATTATCTCGCCCTCTTCCTGCAGACCACCACAGGCCTTTCACCGTCCGCCGCCGGCCTGCTCTTCATCCTCCTGACCGGCGGCCTCGTCTGCGGATCGTTGACGGCAGGCCGCATCATCTCGAGGACGGGGCGCTACAAGCCCTTCGCCATCGCAAGCCTCACCTGCAGCGCCACCGCCTTTGCGCTATTGTCGCAGGTCCATGCGGGAACGCCGATCGCCTTCATCGGCGCGATCATGATGCTGCACGGTATCGGCATCGGCCTTGCCCAGCAGGTTCCCATCATCGGCGTGCAGAATGCAGCACCGGCGCGCGACGTCGGTGCGGCCACCGGCTCGGTGACGCTGTCGCGCATGGGAGGCGCTTCGATCGCCATCTCGATCTACGGCGCGATCATTGCCTCTGGGCTCGGCACGGTCGGCATTTCCATTCCCGGCGTCACCGATATCGAGCAACTGACGCCAAAGATGATGGCTGCCCTTCCCGAGCCAAGCCGCCAGGCCGTGGCCGATATCTATGCTGCCGCTTTCTCGCCGCTCTTCATGACCTCCTGCGCCATTGCACTGATCGGCCTTGTGGCTGCCATCATGCTGAAGCCAGTGCAATTGCCCCGCGCCGGCGAGACGGAGAAGCCGCAAGCGGCGACGGCGGAAGCTGCCGAATAGTCGAATCGCCCCGCGGAAATGCCTCACCAAGAGGCGCTCCCTCACAAAGAACATATTTCTGGTTGCGCTTTTCGCGCATGGCTGTCGCGGCCGCGCCGGTTAATTCAATCGGCCCGTTCTTTTTCCGCGCCGTTGACGAATCTCCGCTCTGTGACGGAACTTTCGCCATAATTTCATCCGAGCGAAGGGAGGCCTCAATGCCCGAGGCTTGCCAAAATGCAACGGCGCCACATTTAAACAGAGTCTCGCTATGCAACCGATGCGTAAATCAGCTACAGCAAGGACTTGTATCGGCCGATTGTGCAGCGCGAGATCAGGGGTGCGCACCTGTTGAATTCCCCTTGCCACGGTCGGTTTGAATCTGCGGCAAACCGGCAAAACAGCGACATGATGCGGAGAAACAGACTGGACAGCTTGACGACGTGGAAATCGCCCGCGCTTTCCAGTGATGCCATCTCCACGCCGCGGCGCTTCGCGCGTCGCCTAATGCTGCTTTCAGCCCTCGCAATGGCGCTGAATGGCTGTCAATCGCTGATCGACCAATCCTATCAGCCGAGTGTTTCGCCTTCTTCCAATCCGCAGATCGTCGACGAGGTGCAGAAGAACGACCCGCGCGCGGCGATGGGCGCCCGTGAGCATCCGCGCATCGTGGCAAGCTACGGCGGCGAATACAAGGATGCCAAGACCGAACGCCTCGTTGCCCGCATCGCCGGCGCGCTGACGGCGGTGTCGGAAAATCCGAGCCAGTCCTACCGCATCACCATCCTGAATTCGCCGGCGATCAACGCCTTTGCGCTGCCGGGCGGTTATCTCTATGTCACCCGCGGCCTGCTCGCCCTTGCCAACGACGCCTCGGAAGTCGCCGCCGTGCTGTCGCACGAGATGGGCCATGTGACGGCGAACCACGGCATCGAGCGGCAGAAGCGCGAAGAGGCTGAGGTCATCGCCAGCCGCGTCGTCGCCGAGGTGCTTTCCAGCGACATCGCAGGCAAGCAGGCGCTGGCCCGCGGCAAGCTGCGGCTCGCCGCCTTCTCCCGCCAGCAGGAGCTGCAGGCCGATGTCATCGGCGTGCGCATGCTCGGCGAAGCCGGCTACGATCCCTATGCCGCAGCCCGTTTCCTCGATTCGATGGCGGCATACAGCCGCTTCATGTCGGTCGATCCCGAAGCCGACCAGAGCCTCGACTTCCTGTCGAGCCACCCGAACTCCGCCCAGCGCATCGAGCTTGCCCGCACCCACGCCCGCGCTTTCGGCCAGGAAGGTTCCGTCGGCGACAAGGGCCGCGATTATTATCTCGATGGCATAGATGGACTGCTCTACGGCGACAGCCCGGAGGAAGGCTATGTGCGCGGCCAGACCTTCCTGCATGGCGGTCTCGGGATCCGCTTCGACGTGCCACCGGATTTCCACATCGACAACAAGGTCGAAGCCGTGATGGCCACCGGCCCGAACGACATCGCCGTCCGCTTCGACGGCGTCGCCGACAATCAGAACCAGAGCCTCACCAACTATATCTCCAGCGGCTGGGTGACCGGTCTCGACCCCTCGACCATCCAGCCGATCACCATCAACGGCATGGAAGCAGCCACCGCGCGCGCAAGCGCCGACCGCTGGGATTTCGATGTCACCGTGATCCGCAACAATTCGCAAATCTTCCGCTTCCTGACCGCCGTGCCGAAAGGCAGTGACGCCCTTGAGCCGACGGCCAATGTCCTGCGTGCGAGTTTCCGGCGTATGACGCCGGCAGAGGCAGCCTCGCTGAAGCCGCTGCGCATCCGCGTCGTCACCGTCCGGCCGGGGGAGAACATCTCGACGCTCGCCGCCCGCATGATGGGCACCGACCGCAAGCTCGATCTCTTCAAGCTCATCAACGCCCTGCCCACGGGCGCAGCCGTTTCACCGGGCGACCGCGTCAAGATCATCGCCGAATAAAAGAGGCCCGGCTTACGCCGGGCCAGTCTGTGCTGCTGGAGGGGACAAAGCATGTCGCGCAAAACTGTGCAGCGGTTTTACGATAACGACATGCGTAAAACAAAGACCTGAAGCGCGAGGAGCGAATCTGAAGGATCGCGACGCGCTTTGGGTTCAAGCATAGGCGGCCATATGCGGATCGGCGCTGACGAGCGCGCTGCGAAGCTTCTCCATCGCCCGGCTTTCGATCTGACGCACGCGTTCCTTGGAAATGCCGAGGTCGGCGCCGAGTTCTTCGAGCGTGGCTCCGTCCTCCGCCAGACGCCGGGCACTGATGATCTTCATCTCGCGTTCGTTGAGATGTTTCAGCGCCGAGGCGAGCCAGACGCGGCGGCGCTCGCCGTCGATCATGTTGGAAACCTGCTCATCCGGCAGGGGATCGTCACTGACGAGGAAATCCATCTTCTCCGCACTCTCGGCATCGCCGGAAACCGAAGGCGCCTGCAGCGAGGCATCGTTGCCAGAAAGCCTGGCATCCATGGTCTGTACATCGGCGAGGCTGACCCCGAGGGCAGCGGCGATTTCCTGGTGAATGGATTGCAGCGTCAGCTGCGTGTCACCCTTGGCGAGCTTGGCGCGCAGGCGACGCAGATTGAAGAACAGCGCCTTCTGCGCCGAACTCGTGCCGCCGCGCACGATCGACCAGTTGCGCAGGATATAATCCTGGATCGAAGCCCTGATCCACCAGCTTGCATAGGTCGAAAAGCGCACGTCGCGTTCCGGTTCGAAGCGGGCGGCGGCCTCCAGCAGCCCGACATAGCCCTCCTGCACGAGATCGCTCATCGGCAGGCCGAAGTTGCGGAACTTGCCGGCCATAGAGATGACCAGGCGCATATGGGCCATGGCGATCTGGTTGCGGGCACCGCGATCGTCGTGATCCTTCCAACGAGTGGCAAGATCGTGCTCTTCCTGACGGGCGAGATAGGGGGCGGCCATCGCGATTTTGATCATGCGCCGATCTGCAGACATGTTCTTCATTTCGATCTCCTGAAACAGGCCTCTCGCCCTAAAATGAACAATAAAACGCACCTTCCGGAACATCGCTGTTCCAGACTGAATGGGGTTCTGAATGCATAAAGGCCTCGCCCCTGGACTTTTCAGGGGGAGGCCCTATTTCTCATCATGTGCCGCTAAGACGGCCGGGCTGGACCTGTTTCTTCACGTTGCCGGATGGGCAATATTGAAAAGGCATGATCCGCTCCTCATCGAACATTGACGGAATAGCAGTTCGCCCGTCGAGGCCATTGCCCGCGAGCAGTCCGCAATTACGTGTGTTAAACGCGGCAGTCGGGAAAAAGTTCCAATAAAAAAACCCGGCGCGAAGGCCGGGTTTTTTGACAGGAAAACAGGCTCGCCTTATGCGGCTTCGTCCTGCGAATCGTCTTCTTCGATTGCCTTTCCGCGCTTCGGACCCTTGTTGAGATTGGTCTCGACGAGACGGACGGCTTCGGTTTCCGACATCTTGTTGACGGCGGCGATTTCGCGCGCCATGCGATCGAGCGCAGCCTCATAAAGCTGACGCTCGGAATAGGACTGTTCGGGCTGGTTCTCGGCACGATAGAGATCACGCACGACCTCAGCGATGGAAATCAGGTCGCCGGAATTGATCTTGGCATCATATTCCTGGGCGCGACGGGACCACATGGTGCGCTTGACGCGCGCCTTGCCCTGCACGACCTTCAAAGCACGCTCGACGAAATCCGTTTCCGAAAGCTTGCGCATACCGATGCTCATGGCCTTCGCGACCGGAACCTTCAGACGCATCTTGTCCTTCTCGAAATCGATAACGAAAAGTTCGAGCTTCATGCCGGCAACTTCTTGCTCTTCGATAGCGGTGATGGTACCGACGCCATGAGCGGGGTAGACGATCGATTCACCGGTCTTGAAGCCGTGACGTGCTGTAGAAGGCTTTTTCTGCTGAGTCGTCATTCTATTCAAAAACTCCCTGTTACGCATCCGGCGGCGGCCGGAGCCGGGTCAGTCAGGCCCGGGTGAGACGGTAGTATCCGTCGGGTGACTTCACTCTGGTCCTATCGGGCAAAAGCAAAGACTTTTTGCGCACGATCTTGGGACCCGGCGCTCAAAGCGTTGATATGTCACGGAAACCGCGTACGGATTTGTTTTGCTTTCGTGATGGTTTTGGGCATGCGTCATGCCACAAATGGAACAGTAGACGAAACCTATCATAAAAATATGAGGAAATCAATAATTTGCTTCGCTTGAGTCATGCGGGCAACACATGTCACCCATATGCCTCACGCAGCTTTTAGAGCCTTTCCTGGTCAGATTGAAGCATTCTGTTGGCTCAAACGGAGTCGGATGGTGACCGGCCGGCGCGCGTCGTAGCCCAGATCTACGGCCAACCCGGCCGATCGATCAGACGGCCCGCTTCAGCCAACCCTCTTGCAGATTTGCTTGGCAAATCTGCAAGACCTTAGAATCGCCGGACGCACCTGTTGCTTCGCATGGCGAAGCAGTGCGGCCGGTGGGCCGGGCATCTCTATGCCAGGTCAGAATGCTGCAATCTGACCAGGAAAGGCTCCAAACGTTTCGCCCCGCCACCGCCCGAATCCGGAGGCCGAATGTGGGCGCTGTCTCAATCGCCGGAACCGGGCTTCTCGGAGAAATACTTCTCGAATTTTCCGGTCTCGCCATCCATTTCCTTGGCCTCAGGCAACGGCTCCTTCTTGACCGTGATATTCGGCCAGATCGTCGCATATTCGGTATTGATCTTCAGCCATTTATCGAGACCCGGCTCGGTATCGGGCTTGATCGCCTCGGCGGGACATTCGGGTTCGCAGACGCCGCAATCGATGCATTCGTCGGGATGAATAACGAGAAAGTTCTCGCCCTCATAGAAGCAGTCGACAGGGCAGACTTCCACGCAATCGGTGTATTTGCACTTGATGCAATTGTCGGTCACGACATAGGTCATGAAGAACTCCAGGATTTCCATGCGATGGGGCCGGGCAACCTGGAACGTCGCGCCTATCCCCGTGCCGGAGGAAAAGCGTGGGCAGGCTTGGGCGGCAAGCACGCTTCCGGCAGGTTGACAGTGACCTATCGGCTTTGGCGCCGGATTTCAAGGATAAACGATCTGCAAAAGCCGCCAGCGCAGACAGAGTTTTCTAATCCTCGTCCGACATCAGCCTGTCGATTGCACGTCTTTCCTTTTTGGTCGGACGGCCGGTACCGGTCGCCCGGATCGCCTGTTCGTAGGGCGTGAGACGTTTTGCCTCATCAGGCGGCGGCGATTGATCGTCATACAGCAGGCGCGCCTCCTCGTAAGGTCCCCGCCGCTCACCGGCGAGGCGCACCACGAGAACGACGTCGCGCCGTTCCAGCGTCATCTCGATACGGTCACCCGGCTTGACCATCTGGCTCGGATGGCTGCAGCGTTCGCCGTTGATGCGCACATGGCCGGATTGGATTTGGCTCTGCGCCAATGAACGCGACTTCACCATGCGCGCGAAGAACAGCCACTTGTCGATGCGCTGGCGCGAACCGCTTGTCGGCTGTGTCTCCGCGCTCATGATTACTTCTTCATCTGCTCCTTGAGAGCCGCGAGCTTGGCGAAAGGCGAATCCGGATCGATCGGCTTCTCCTTGCGCGGCGGCTTGGCCTCGAAGCGCAGCGGCTGCGAGCCGCCGCGATTGTTGTTGCGGTCGTTACGATCGTTGCGGTCACCGCGATCCTTGCGGTCACCACGGTCCTGCCGGTCGCCGCGCGGCTGATCGCCCCGTGGCTGATTGTTGCGATCGCCCCTTGCCTGCTGCGGCCGGCCGCCATCGCGACCGCCGCCGTCCTTGCCGCGATTGTTGCGATTGTTGTCACGGCCTTCGCCGCGATTGCCCTCGCCGCCTTCACCGCCGCCCGGCCGACGATTGCGGTCGCCGCGTTCCTGGCCCTGGCCGCCACGGCGTTCGCCATGCCCGCCGCGCGCCTGGCGCTGATTGTCGTTGCGGCCGCCGAGACGCCACAGAAGAACCGGCTTCGGTTCGACCGGCTCGCCGGCGTCCTCAGCAGCGGATACCGCCGTCTCGGCAGACGCTTCCACCGAAGCGGCTGTCTCGGCTGCTTCGACAGGAGCAGGGGTTTGGACCGTTTCGGCCACGGGCGCGTCGGCAGCCACGGGCGCCGCCTCGGTTGCGGGCGCTTCGGCAGCAGTCTCTTCCGCCGCCCCGTCGGCATCGTCGTGATCGGCCTTTTCGGCTGTCTCATCCGCCGACGTTTCCGCGGTGGCGGCGGGCACTGAGGCCGCATCCTGCGCCGCAAGATGTGCCGATGCCTCTTCCGCCTTCACGGCATCGGCGCGATAGCCGAGACCCTTGAGGATTTCTTCCATGTCCTCGAGCGTCGCACCAAGAATCGACAGCATAGCCGTCGTCGTCGTGAAACGGCGGCCGTCATAGGCGCCCTCCGGACGATTATTCTGACCGGGCTTCCACTGCAGCAGCGGACGGATGATGTCGGCAAGCCGTTCCAGGATGTCGATTCGCACGGCACGCTTGCCGAGGAACCGGAAGCCGGCGAGCTTATAGAACATCCGCTCGAAGCTCGGGTCGGTGACGACGGAGGTGCGGCCGGCGGCAAGCACGGGAATGAGATCGCCGTAGCCCGGTTTGTCGAGACCGTCGTTCTTCAGCGCCCAGAGCAGCGTGATGAGCTCGGCCGGCGCCGGCTTCAGAAGTGCCGGAACGAAGATATGATAGGCGCCGAAACGCACGCCGTAGCGGCGCATGGAGGCGCGGGCATCCTGGTCCAGCGACTTCACCTCCTCGGTCACGTCGCGTCGGAACAGCACGCCGAGATTTTCGACGAGCTGGAAGGCAAGCCCCTTGGCAAGACCCTGCAGATCCTCGGCGCGCGACAGATCATCGAGCGGTTTCAGCACCGTGCTGATATGATGGTTGACGAAGCGTTCGATGCGGGCCGCAACGTGATCCCGGGCATTGCCCGTCAACTGCTCGTCGGCCAGCAGAAGCACGCGCGGACGCATGACGTGATCACTGCCCGAAAGCCGCGCCACCGGGTCGCCCAGCCAACGAATCAACCCATCCGAGCCGATCGCCAGATCACTATTGCCGGCGGCATGCATCCGCGCCGCGCGGGCTTCGAATTCGAGCGCGAGCGCCTTCTGCGACGCAGCCTGAACCGCCTTGGCATCCGGTCCGTCCGTTCCCGCCACCGGCGTGAAACGGAATCCGCTCAATTGCCCTACATGATGTCCTTCAACGAAGACATCACCATTCACACTGATTTCAGCTTCCAGCATCGCATTCTCTCTCAGGCGCTTCATGAGCACAGATGTCCTGCGATCAACAAAGCGTTTCGTCAACCTTTCATGTAACGCGTCGGACAATCGATCTTCGATTTCCCGCGTCTTTTCCTGCCAGTGTGTCGGATCGGCAAGCCAGCCAGGCCGATTCGAAACGTAGGTCCAGGTCCTTATCTGCGCGATTCGCGCCGAAAGCGTGTCAATTTCCCCATCTGTCCGATCGGAGCGATGCACCTGCTCCGCGAGAAACTGCTCATTCACCGTGCCATAGCGGACGAGATCGGAAAAGAGGGTCGAGATAAGATCGGCGTGTTGCGCAGGAGTGATACGCCGGTAATCGGGAAGCGCGCAAGCCTCCCAGAGTTTTTCGACGCGCGCCGGCCTGTCGGCGAGATCGATGACCTCTGGATAACGCGAAAGCTGTTCCAGCGCCTGCTGGTCGACAGCAGGCAGCGCTCGCGTCAGTCCCGGCACGCGCGGTCCCGCCTCAAGGCTTGTCCGCAAGGATTGAATCGAGGAGAAGTCCATCTCCGTCGCGCGCCATTGCAAAACCTTGACGTTGTCGAATTCGTGCCCCTCGATACGTTGCACCAATTCATCGTCGAAGGGCGAGACCTGTCCGGTGACGCCGAAGGTCCCGTCCCGCACGTGCCGCCCGGCGCGCCCGGCGACCTGGCCGAGTTCGCCCGGATTGAGATTGCGGAACTGGTAACCGTCGAATTTCCGGTCTTGGGCAAAGGCGACGTGATCGACATCGAGGTTGAGGCCCATGCCGATCGCATCGGTCGCCACCAGATATTCGACGTCGCCCGCCTGATAGAGTGCGACCTGCGCATTGCGGGTGCGCGGGCTGAGCGCGCCGAGCACGACAGCCGCGCCGCCACGCTGGCGGCGGATGAGCTCGGCGATGGCATAGACCTCGTCGGCCGAAAACGCGACGATGGCAGAACGCTGCGGCAGCCGGGTGATCTTCTTCTGGCCGGCATAGAAAAGATGCGAAAGCCGCGGCCGCTCGACGACAGTGATGCCCGGCAGGAGCTGCTGCAGGATCGGCCGCATCGTCGCCGCGCCAAGCAGCAGCGTTTCCTCACGGCCGCGAAGATGCAGAATGCGGTCGGTGAAGATATGACCGCGCTCGAGATCGCCGGCGAGCTGAACCTCGTCGATGGCAACGAAGGCGGCCTTGGTCTCACGCGGCATCGCCTCGACGGTACAGACGGAAAAACGCGCATTGGGCGGCGAAATCTTTTCCTCACCGGTGACCAGCGCCACATTCTGCACGCCGACCTTCTCCACCACCCGCGTATAGACCTCGCGCGCCAGCAGCCTGAGCGGCAAGCCGATCACGCCGGTCCCGTGCGCGACCATGCGCTCGATGGCATAATGGGTCTTGCCGGTATTGGTCGGTCCGAGCACCGCGGTCACACCGCGTCCACTCAGAATCATCGGCTGCGAAGTCAGAGTCATGGGTCCATGCAAATGAGGCGGGTGGCCCCAGGAAAATCTCAGCCCCACGAGGGAAGCTAAAGAACACATGGACAGCTGCCGCCGCAAACGCAAGGGCAGATTTCAAAATGCACCGGGGATTACGACCTTTGCGAGTCTTGTGGAACGTCTGAATTCACGATTCGGAACAGCGTGAGAACGAATCAGCGACGAATCGCTGACTCCAGCTGATTCAGCTTTTGTTCACGGCTAAGTATTGATTTTGAATCACTTTTTCCCACTAGATGCTGAATCGCGAGACTCCCTCCCATTCGCATTTTCGCCGTCGTGAGCGACGATTCCCGCGCCGATTTTGAACAGGCGAGAGCGTCCCGAAATTAACCTCTCGACCAAAGCCGGAACGAATCGGAGACGAATCGCTGACTCCGCGGTTTTCGCCTTTCGTTCACGACCAAATCTGGTGGCATCACCAGGTCCGGACGCTAGATGCGGAATCGGCAGCGGAACTCTTCGCCCGCCTCCTGGCATAGGCATTAATCTTTTTGAAGCCGGATTCAGACAGCGTTAAGTCAAGGCGGCCAATCGCGATGGGTCGATCAAAAGCGGAACGAATCGCTGACGAATCGGCGACACCGCGGCTTTCCCTCTTTGTTCACCGCAACATATTGTATTTAAATGTAATTTTAACCATAGCGGCAATTTTCCGAGATGACGGAAATTAACCGTGAATCACGCCCTTGTCACATTTCCAAGCTTAACCGGGAACAAAAATCGCCAATGCGTGTTTCTGGTCCATCCAAATTGCGGATGAAATGAAGGAAACACACCATGCTTGGCACGATACTTCTAATTATCCTCATTCTGCTCTTGATCGGAGCCTTGCCGAATTGGGGTTACAGCCGTGGCTGGGGCTATGGACCTTCTGGCGGTTTGGGGCTAGTTCTCGTGATTATCATTATCCTTGTACTAATGGGCCGCATCTAAAGGCCAACGAACCTGGGGAGTTACGACATGATGAAGAAGATTGTTCTTATTGGTGCGCTGGTCGGCGCTCTGGCATCCTGCACAGCAACCGAGCAAGGTACGGCGATCGGCGCCGGCACCGGTGCGGTCATCGGCGGTGTCGTCACCAACAGCTGGGGCGGTGCCGCCGTCGGCGCCGTGGCCGGCGGTCTAACCGGCGCTCTCATCGGCCACTCGGTCGAACGCCGCGGCTACTGCGTCTATCGCGACCGCTACGGCCGCCGCTACGAGGCTCGTTGCCGCTAATCGGCAAAACCATATCGGACTCCCAACGGGCGCTTCTGCGCCCGTTTTTTTGGCCTGCCGCATCCGTCAACGAGACGTTGACAATCGGTTATGAAAGCCACACCTACTGCTACCCAACAGGCAGGCACATATTTCCTTCACCAGCGCAACGGACAGGCACAGCCGCCCGGCGCACCGGAAAGGAACGCTTTCATGATCCAGATTTTCCTGAATTCCCTTGTCGCCGTTCTCATCGCATCGGCCTCTCTGACGACTGCGATAACAGCCCTTAGCAGCCAGGATCGCTCGCTGCGGAAAGTACCGGTCAAGGTTCGGACAGAGCGGCAACCGAATGCCGACCGCCGCTCTTAATCCCGTAAATGATCAAAGCGATGGCGCGTCCTGCCGGACGCGCCATCGCTTTGATCTGCGTATAACCGTTTAAAGGAATAATTAGGCGAAGAACTGTCCGCCATTGGCCGTCAGCGTCGAACCGGTGATGAAGCCGGCATCGTCGGAGATGAGGAAGGTGACGCAGCGCGCGATCTCTTCCGGCTCGCCGAGACGGCCGACGGGGATCTGCGGAATGATGCGTTCGTTCAGCACCTTCTCCGGCACGGCAAGCACCATTTCCGTGCCGATGTAACCGGGGCAGATGGCGTTGACGGTGATGTTCTTGGCTGCCCCTTCCTGGGCCAGCGCCTTGGTGAAGCCGAGATCGCCCGCCTTGGCCGCCGAATAATTCACCTGGCCCATCTGGCCCTTCTGGCCGTTGATCGACGAGATATTGACGATGCGGCCGAAGCCGCGATCGCGCATGCCGGTCCAGACCTGATGCGTCATGTTGAACAGGCCGGTGAGGTTGGTATTGATCACCTCGTGCCACTGCTGCGGCGTCATCTTGTGGAACATCGCGTCGCGGGTGATGCCGGCATTGTTGACGAGGATTTCGACCGGCCCGATCTCGCTTTCGATCCTGGCGATCCCTTCGCCGCAGGCAGCGTAGTCGGAAACATCCCATTTGAACACCGGAACGCCGGTGACATCGTGAAAGGCTTTGGCCTTCTCGTCGTTGCCGGCATAGCTGGCCGCGACCCTGTATCCGGCATTTTTCAGTGCCATGGATATTGCCGCGCCGATGCCGCGTGTACCCCCGGTGACCACAGCCACTCTGCTCATGCTTCGCTCCCCTTTTGTTTTTCGCCCCGCCGCATGGCGGGATTTTCAATCAATCCTGGATCGTATGCTATTTAAAGCGCTTCAAAGCACATGGCCACACCCATGCCGCCTCCGATGCAGAGCGTGGCGAGACCCTTCTTGGCGCCGCGGCGCTTCATTTCGAACAGCAGTGTGTTGAGAACACGCGCGCCGGACGCGCCGATCGGATGGCCGATCGCGATCGCGCCGCCATTGACGTTGACGATCGCCGGGTCCCATCCGAGATCCTTGGTGACAGCGCAGGCTTGCGCCGCGAAAGCTTCGTTCGCTTCGACGAGATCGAGATCGTTCACCGACCAGCCGGCCTTTTCGAGCGCCTTGCGCGAAGCCGGGATCGGCCCGGTGCCCATAATGGAAGGATCGACGCCCGCCGTTGCCCAGGAAACGATGCGGGCGAGCGGCTGGATGCCGCGCCGGACGGCTTCCGCTTCGCTCATCAGCACCGCCGCAGCGGCGCCGTCGTTAAGGCCGGATGCATTCGCGGCCGTCACAGTGCCGTCCTTGTCGAAGGCCGGGCGCAATTTCCCCATCGCTTCCAGTGTGGCGCCGTGACGGATATATTCGTCGGCATCGACCGTAACGTCGCCCTTACGTGTCTTGATGACGTAGGGGATGATCTCGTCGGCAAAACGGCCGGCCTTTTGCGCCGCTTCCGCCTTGTTCTGCGAAGCCACGGCGAACTGATCCTGGTCGTCGCGCGACAGCTGCCACTGACGCGCGACATTTTCGGCGGTGATGCCCATGTGATAACCATGGAAGGCGTCGGTCAAACCGTCCTTGATCATCGTGTCGACCATCTTCATGTCGCCCATCTTGACGCCGCTGCGTAAGTGCGCGGCATGCGGGGCCATCGACATGGATTCCTGGCCGCCGGCAACGATGATCTTGGCGTCGCCGGTGGCGATCTGCTGCATGCCGAGCGCGACCGCGCGCAGGCCCGAGCCGCAGAGCTGGTTGACGCCCCAGGCAGTCGCCTCCTTCGGAATGCCGGCCTTTATCGCCGCCTGGCGGGCCGGGTTCTGGCCCTCGCCGGCGGCAAGCACCTGGCCGAGGATCACCTCATCCACCTCGCCGGCATCGACGCCGGCGCGCTCGAGCGCCCCCTTTATGACCGCCGCCCCGAGCTCATGCGCGAGGACCGTCGCGAAAGCGCCGTTGAACGAGCCGACTGCTGTTCGCCCTGCACTGGCGATGACGATGGATGAATTGCTCATGGGGACGCTCCTCGTTTTCGTCTCACTTACATAAGGAGAAACTGGCAAAGCTTGGAGCACAAGTCAAACGCGAAGACCGGCTGCCGCCATTTTTCAGCCGAAGCGCTCCCAAGCCCGATTCATCTGCTCTGTTAAAGGTTTGCCGCATCGCACAAAGAGATTGTCACCGGCCTTCTTTTGCGTTTACAGTCTCAAGTGGAGGAAGATCCATAAATCAGACGGGGGTTCAGGAGACTGATATGGCGAAGCATGAGGGTCAGATCGTTATCAAGAAATACGCCAATCGCCGCCTATATAACACCGGCACCAGCACCTATGTGACGCTGGAAGACTTGGCGGAGATGGTGAAGAAAGGCGAAGACTTCACCGTACAGGATGCAAAAAGCGGAGATGACATCACCCATTCGGTGCTGACCCAGATCATTTTCGAACAGGAATCGAAGACCGGCAACACGTTGCTCCCGATCTCCTTCCTGCGCCAGCTCATCACCTATTACGGCGACCAGATGCAGATGGTGGTGCCGAGCTTTCTCGAACATTCGATGCGCGCCTTCACCGAACAGCAGTCGCAGATGCGCGAGCAGGTGAACCGCGCCTTCGGCGAGACGCCGCTCGGCAAGAACCTGCAATTGCCGATGCAGATGGTCGAAGATCAGGTTCGCCGCAACACCGAGCTGTTTCAGCAGGCGATGCAGATGTTCTCGCCCTTCATGACGCCGCCTGCCAAGGAAAGCCGCAAGGCCGAGGCCAAGGATATCGATGAGCTGAAGGAACAGCTCCGCGCCCTTCAGAACAAACTCGACAACCTATAATCCGATCGAGACATCACGCCCGGCGCTCCGGATCGAGACGGCAAAACCGCCGATCACATCGATCAGGGCGATCGTCATCAAAATGAAGAATACCTGCGTCGCAGCATCCCGGACGAGCAGAAACTCGACCAGGAAGGCGATGAACACCAGCATCGACAACATATGGTTGACGAGATTGCCGGGGCCGGTTCTGGTCGCCTTGAGGATTTCGAAGAACAGCACGACAAGGGCGATGACGATGAACAGATCGCCGAGCGCCATGCTCCAGATCGCGCCCGAGATCATCGACAGCACGATGACATCATGCTGCAGGGCCGGAATGCCGCCATCGCCCATCAGGCCCAGCATCGCCAGATTGTAAAGAATAAACGGGATAATCATCAGCGGCATTGCGGCTATCATCGGCAGTCTCCTCAGCGCAAGAAGAATACTGCCGCAAACCGCTGCCAGACCGCAAGTCATTGCAAATATTATACCGTCGAAATAGAAAAGGCCGGCGTGACGCCGGCCTTGAAACTTTCGATCGGACAAGCCGGATCAGGAAATTATGCGCTTTCCTTCGGCGTCAGAACCTGGCGGCCGCGATACATACCGGTCTTCAGGTCGATATGGTGCGGGCGGCGCAGTTCGCCGGAGTTCTTGTCTTCGACATAGGTCGGAGCCTTCAGTGCATCTGCCGAACGGCGCATACCGCGCTTGGACGGGCTTGTTTTTCTCTTCGGTACAGCCATTTCTCTTACTCCACTTGCGGGCAAAACATTCCCACGGCCAGACTGGCGGCCGAAACGGACATGTCGCGATTTCGGAATTTGGCGCGCTTATACATGCAAGGGGTGGCCTTGACCAGTCCCCATGCGTATTTTTTGCGAAGCCGATGATTCCGGGCTCAGACTTCGTCTTCCGGCACGATCCAAGGCTCCGCGCGGGCCGCCTCTTCCCATTTTCGCCAGGCCGGATGCGCCTTCATGGTCTCCATATAGGCCAGCGTATCGTTTCGGCTGACGAGATCATAAATGTCGAAGCGGTTGACGACGGGCGCAAACATCGCATCCGCCCCGCTGAACGCACCAAAGAGAAACGGTCCGCCGGATTGCTGCAACAGGTCGCGCCAGATTGTCTCGATGCGGCTGATATCGGCGTCGACACCATCCGGCAATGCGATCTTGGCCTTCGGCCGGCGGATATTCATCGGGCAGGCGTTGCGCAGCGCCCGAAAGCTCGAGAGCATTTCCATCGAAACCGAACGGGCAAGCGCCCGCTCGGCCCGATCCCCAGGCAGAAGGCCGGCCTCCGGATAAAGCTCGGCGGCGTATTCGATGATCGCCAGCGATTCCCAGATCTTCAACGCGCCGTGCTTGAGAAGCGGCACTCGCCCGGTCGGCGAAACCGCCTTGATATGGGGATTGCCACCAGGATAATCGAAGGGGATCAGGACTTCCTCGAAATCGATGCCGACGCCCGTCAGCGCCATCCAGGGCCGAAACGACCAGGAGGAATAGTTCTTGTTGGCGATATAGAGCGTCGGTTTGTCCATGGGCCTCCTCCGTTCAGGCTTCGAAATCAAAGATCAGCAATTCGTGGAAATGGTTCATGTCCTCGAACACGCAGAATGCCGGCGGGGTAAGCTCGAAAACGGGAGCCTTGCGGCGGATATCCTCGGCCACGTCATCGAGCATCGCCTGCCAGCGCGGCAAGGCTCCGTCCTCAAGCCGTTCGACCGCATAGGCGAAGGTCATGTGGAACTTATAATCCTCGTGGTTCGGCTGGCGATAGCCGAGAAGATCGGCCAGCGCGTTGCGCCAGGCGCGCATGACCTTGCGGTCCGTCTCCGTCGCCCCGTCGACGAGCAGGCCCGACGGGCGAGCTTCGACGATCGCGACCCTGAAGGGGTCAGCCATCGAGAAACCTTCGAGCCTGGCCGCCATCAACTCGGTCATGTCTTCGATCGGCGTATCGAGCGGCAGATCGCCCGGCCAGCAATCCTGCCGGCGCCGGGTTTCGATGACGCCTTCGAAAAGTGTCATGTGAAGACTTGATATCGGCGTAAAGAGGAACTGCGGAGCCTCGGGCATGGCCAGATATGTCTCGCGCGCCTCGATCAGCGCCATCTGCGTCTGCGAACCCTTCTCGATATGGCAGACGATGGTGTTGCCGGCTTCCGGGAGAAAGCCGCCGATTTTGCGATAGCGGCTGCCGAGATGGGCGGGCGGGTTCGGATTGTGCGTCTTCGAATAAGAGAGAAGCTCGGGCGAAAATGTCGTGATGGTCATGGGCGAATCAGGGCTCTGGTTGGACTGCATCCGTCCATATGGCAGAACCAAGAATGTCAGATGACGCTTACCGCCTCTAGAGCATGATGCCGAAAAGTGTGCGCGGTTTTCTCATGACATCACGCTCTCACAATATAATTTAGAACAGGATTCAGATTTCAGGCCGCCCCCGGGCTAAAATCATCCTGTTCTGACGACAAGTTCTGATGTCAATCTCTGATGTCAATCATAGATGCACTTGATGTAATCGCCCGAACCTTGCGCACGCCTCTCGATCACGCCGGCAAGCCGGCGAAGGCCGCGTCCGGGCTTGCCGGCATTGCGGTCGATCGGGTTCGGCAGCGAGACGGCTAGCAGCGATGCCTGGCGCCGCGTCAGCTTCGAGGCCGGCACCTTGAAATGATGCTGGGCGGCCGCCTCGATGCCGTAGATGCCGGGGCCCCATTCGGCGATATTGAGATAGATTTCCATCAGCCGCCGTTTCGACAGGACGAAATCCGTGGCGACCGCAAGTGGAAGCTCCAGCGCCTTGCGCACAAAGGAGCGGCTGTTCCAGAGGAAGAGGTTTTTCGCCGTCTGCATCGGGATGGTGCTGCCGCCGCGCGTCGCCTGGCCTTTCAGCGTATCCTCGACCAGCATGCGCATTTCAGCCCAGTCGACGCCGCCGTGAAAGCAATATTGCCCGTCCTCCGACATCATCACCGACTGCACCACGACCGGGGCGATGTCATCCAGCGACACCCATTGCCTGTCGTAACCGCGCAGCAGAAGAAGATCGCGCAGCATCAGCGTCGAGACGGGGTGAATGAAGGGCAGCAGATAGAAAAAGATCAACGCGTAGGGAAGGATCAGAAAGACCAGGACGGCAAGAACAATGCGTTTCAACACGCGCCGATCTCCGAACCGCCGATCTCCGAACCATTGCCGACGAACCGGCATGTCGACGCTGTCCTCTCTCTCCGGCGCTATATCCAATGTTCCCCAGTCCGATTTCGCTCCTCTCGTTCTCATAGCGCCTGTACAGAGCTTATGCCAGAGTGCGTGGTGAATCTTGCCGCTGTCATCGACAATTCCGTTGCAAGCCCGGGGGCGCTCATGCCAAACAGCGCCCATGGACGCGAACCGGGACACTTTCGAAACGAGGCTGAAGAACAACGCCCACGAGATCGAGGCGCTGCTCGACGCATTGCTTTCACCAAGCATCCTTTCCGATGAAATCGCCAGGCCCGAAAGGCTGCGCGATGCCATGCATTATGCCGTGCTGAACGGCGGCAAGCGGCTGCGCCCATTCCTGGTCGTCGAAAGCGCTGCCCTTCTCGGCGGCAACGCTGAGGCAGCACTTCGCGTCGGCGCGGCACTCGAATGCGTCCACTGCTATTCCCTCGTCCATGACGACCTGCCGGCCATGGACGATGACGACCTGCGCCGCGGCAAACCAACGGTACACATTAAATTCGATGAAGCGACCGCGATCCTCGCCGGCGACAGCCTGCTGACCTACGCCTTCGATATCGTCGCCGCGCCGGAAACGGCGCTTCCCGATACCAGCAAGGCATCGCTGGTGCTGGCCCTTGCCCGCGCCGCCGGTCTTGGCGGCATGGCCGGCGGCCAGGCCCTCGATCTGGCAGCGGAAAAACAAGCCCCTGACGAGGCCGGCATCATCCGCCTGCAGGCGATGAAAACGGGCGCGTTGATCCGCTTCGCCTGCGAAGCCGGCGCCATCATCTCGGCAAGTGCGCCGGAAGACCGCCGCCGCCTGCGCGCCTTCGGCGAAAAGATCGGCCTTGCCTTCCAGCTGGCCGACGACATTCTTGACCTGACTTCGGACACCGAGACCATGGGCAAGGCGACCGGCAAGGACGCAGCCCGGGGCAAGGGAACGCTCGTCGCCCTGCGCGGTATGGAATGGGCCGAGCGCCAGCTCCACCAGCATGTCCGCGATGCCGAGGCGCTGCTTACCCCTTACGGCGCCCGTGCCTCGACCCTTACCGCTGCGGCGCATTTCATCGCCGACCGGAAGAGCTAGAGCAATTCCAGGAAAAGTGCGAAGCGGTTTTCCCAGGCAAAGCGCGACGCGTTTTTACCGGGAATTACGTAAAACAAAGGAATAGAGTGGTTCTGCGCTTCCGTTAAAAGCTGAACCGCTCTATCCCTTTCCAGGTCAGGCTGCCAATATTTCCGTGAGAGCCGAAACCAGGCGGGCACATTCCTCGTCCGTGCCGATGCTGATCCGCAGGAAGTCCGAAATACGCGGCTTGGCAAAAAGCCGGACGAGAATGTTCCGCTCGCGCAGGGCGGTGAGAAGCGCTGCACCCGACTGACTTTGGTGCCTTGCGAAAACGAAATTCGCCTGGGACGGCAAGACCTCGAAATCCAGCGCTTGGAGTTCGGAGACGAGGTTTTCCCGGCTGGCGATAAGCTTCCTCCGGCATGTCTCGAACCACGCCTCGTCCTTGATCGCCGCCGTCGCGGCGACCTGCGCCAGGCGATCGAGCGGATAGGAATTGAAACTGTCCTTGACGCGCACCAGCGCCTCGATCAGTTCCCGCTGCCCCAGCGCGAAGCCGACGCGCAGGCCTGCGAACGAGCGGGATTTCGACAGGGTCTGAATGACAAGCAGATTGGGATATTTTGAAATGAGCGGGACGGCGCTTTCGCCGCCGAAATCGACATAGGCCTCGTCGATCACGACGACCGCATCCGGGTGAGCGGCGACAAGCGCCTCTATGTCGGCACGCGGCAGGCCGATCCCGGTCGGTGCATTCGGATTGGGGATGATGATCGCGCCGCACGGCCTGTCGTAATCCGCCAGTCGGATCTGGAACCCGTGATCGACAGGCACTTCGATCGCTTCGACATCGTATAGCAGGCTATATGTCGGGTAGAAGCTATAGGTCACATCGGGATAGAGAAGCGGCCGTTCGTGTTTCAACAGCGCCTGAAACGCGAGGGCGAGGACCTCGTCGGAGCCGTTGCCAACGAATACTTCTTCTGCCATCAGGCCGAAACGGGCGGCGATCGTCTCGCGCAATTCCGTCGCCGCGGGATCGGGATAGAGCCGCAGACGATCGTCCGTCGCTTGCCGGATTGCCTCGAGTGCCTTCGGAGACGGCCCGTAGGGATTCTCGTTGGTGTTGAGCTTGACCAAGCCGGCGATACGCGGCTGCTCTCCGGCGACATAGGGCCGAAGCTTGCTGACGATATCAGACCAGTACCGGCTCATTCGAACTCGCGGGCGTTCATTCCGCCGCCGTCCGCTGGCCGAAACGCTTCTCGATATAATCGACGACAAGCGCCTCGAAGTCGGCGGCGATATTGGGGCCGCGCAGCGTCAGCGCCTTACGGCCATCGATGAAAACAGGGGCGGCCGGCGTCTCGCCGGTGCCTGGAAGCGAAATGCCGATATCGGCATGTTTGCTTTCACCCGGCCCGTTGACGATGCAGCCCATGACGGCGACGTTCAGCGCCTCGACTCCGGGATACTTTTCGCGCCAGACCGGCATGTTCTTGCGAATGTCGTTCTGGATGTTCTGGGCAAGCTCCTGGAACACCGTCGAGGTCGTGCGTCCGCAGCCCGGACAGGCGGCAACGACCGGTATGAACTGGCGGAAGCCCATGACCTGCAGGATCTCCTGCGCCACCTGGACTTCGCGGGTGCGGTCGCCATTCGGCTCGGGCGTCAGCGACACGCGGATCGTATCGCCGATGCCATGCTGCAACACGAAGCCCATGGCCGCCGACGAGGCGACGATGCCCTTGGTGCCCATGCCGGCTTCGGTCAGACCGAGATGCAGCGCGTGATTGGAGCGTTCGGCGAGCATCGAATTGACGGCGATCAGATCCTGCACCTGGCTGACCTTGGCCGACAGGATGATGCGGTTGCGCGGCAGGCCGATCTCCTCGGCAAGGGCTGCCGAAAGCAGCGCCGACTGCACGATCGCCTCACGCGTCACCTGCCGGGCCGAAAGCGGCGAACCGGCCGCGGCATTCTGGTCCATCAGCGCCGTCAGCAGATCCTGGTCGAGCGAACCCCAGTTGACGCCGATACGCACCGGCTTGTCATGGCGGATCGCCATCTCGATGATCTCGGCGAACTGCTTGTCCTTCTTGTCCTTGAAGCCGACATTGCCGGGGTTGATGCGGTATTTCGCCAGCGCCGCGGCACAATCGGGATGATCGGCGAGCAGCTTGTGGCCGATATAGTGGAAGTCGCCGATCAATGGCACGTCCATGCCGAGCCGCAGCAGCCGCTCGCGGATCTTCGGCACGGCAGCCGCACTCTCGTCACGGTCGACGGTGATACGCACAAGCTCCGAGCCAGCCCGGAACAGGGCGGCGACCTGCGCGACGGTCGAGTCGATATCGGCCGTATCGGTATTCGTCATGGATTGCACGACGACCGGCGCCCCGCCGCCGACGATGACGCCGCCGACATCGACGGCAACGGAAGCGCGGCGCGGTTTCGGATCAAAATCGGCGGCTGACAACATGAAGAGTTCTTGCACCCCTAAAGCATGTCGCGCAAAAGTATGCAGCGGTTTTGCGATCACGACATGCGCAAAATAAAGACCTAAAGCGCGAGAAGCAAATCTGAAAGATTGCGACGCGCTTTAGAAACAGCGCCTTTCAGGTGGATCATGACCGCTTTCTTGTCAACCGCCCCCGATATCACTTTTGGTTGGAGGCGGTTCAGTGGCCGCCTCCGGAGGTCCCATCGGCATAATGGGCCAGTTTGGAAAACAGGAGGACGACGAGCAGCAGCACCGGCAGCGCCATGAAGACCGCAGCGAAGCCGACATGCTCGGCGACGAAGCCGATCAAGGACGGTGCGACCAGCATGCCGGAGTAGCCCATGGTCGTGACGACCGAGATGCCGATGCCGGGCTTGAGGCCGGGAATATTGCCCGCCGCCGAGAAAGCGATCGGCACCATGTTGGAAATCCCGATCCCGCAAAAGGCAAAACCCAGGATAGCGATCTCGGCATTGGGGGCCAAGCCTGCAAGCAGCATGCCGACGATCGCAAACAGCGTGCAGATGCGCAGCGTCTTGACGCCGCCCAGACGGTCGCGCACCAGATCGCCGGCAAAGCGCATGATCGCCATGGTCGCCGAAAAGGCTGCGAAACCAAGACCGGAAAGTGCCACGGATGCATCCATTTCCTGCCGGAGATAGAGCGCGCCCCAGTCGAGAACCGCACCTTCCGGCACCATGCTGAACAGCGCCATCAATCCGAGCAGCCACGGCAGCGGCACCATCGGCAGCTTCGTCTTTTCCTTCTTGGTGTCGGGATGCGGCGGGTCCGCAAGGATCATCGGCCATGCCAGAGCAAGGAAGATTGCCGCCAGCACCGTCGCCAGTTCCGCATGACCGAGAATACCGAGCTTGGAAATCACGATGCCGCCGAGACCTGAGCCGATCAGTCCACCAAGACTCCAGAACGCATGGCAGGACGACATGATGGCGCGGCGCATGGATTTCTCGACCGACACCGCATTGGCATTCATCGCCACATCCATTGCGCCAATGAAGCCGCCGAACAGGAAGAGCGAGATGGCCCCGGTGATCACATTTGGCGCGAGCGTCAATGCCAGCAGCAACGGCAGCACGCAGACAGCCGTCACCTGAACGACGATACGCGAGCCGTGCTTGGCAATCTGCGCACCGGCAATCGGCATCATGACCAGCGAGCCGACGCCGAAGACGAGGATCATCAGCCCAAGCTCGAACTTGCTCAGCGCCAGACGCTCGGCAAAGTCCGGAATCTTCGGCGCCCAGCAGCCGACGACGAAGCCATTCATGAGAAAGAGCAGGGAAACCGCCGCCCTGCTTCTGGTAACGAAGCCGCTCCGGACCCCCGGCGCACTTACATGACTGTCCATTTCTCGGTCTTTCCTCATTGCCGGGCTTGCAAGCGCCCGATTTCCCTAAACTCTGTGACGTCGCCTCAGTTCGTTTTCTCGGCGATAACAGTCCTGCATCCGCGCTCGCGGTAGCGGCCGAGAATTGCCGGATCGGCATCGTGTTCGACCACCAGACATTCGCAATGGGCAACCGGCAGGACACTATGGGGGGCGGCAGTGCCGAATTTCTCCGAGGTTGCAGCCACCAGCACCCTTTTGCTCCTCGACGTCGCAAACCGCTTGAACTCCGCATCCTCGAAACCGAACACCGTGATGCCGGCCTCAAGGTCGACGCCGCAGGCGCCGAGAATGCAGAGGTCGGGCGAAATCTGCTCCATATCGCGCAGGGCCTTGGCGCCGAGCGCACCGCCCGTCTGCCGATCGACCATCCCGCCGATCAGGATGACGTTGATGGCAGGCTTGTCGATCAGCGCTGCGGCAATCGCCGGCGCATTCGTCGCAGCCGTCAGCGCAAGATCGGCCGGCAATGCATGGGCAATCGCCAGATTGGTGCTGCCGGCATCGAAGAACACGGTCGAACCGGCGGCGATCTGCTGTGCCGCAGCGCGCGCCAGCGCCTGTTTCCGGTCGGCGGCAAAGCCGATGCGCTGCGTCAGGCTTCCATGCGCCGGCGAGACCGGCAATGCGCCGCCATAGACCCGCTCGCAGAGCCCCGCGGCCGCCATCTCGCGCAGATCGCGCCGCACCGTATCCTCGGAGACGCCGAATTCGAGCGCAAGTTCCGCCGCCAGCACGCGGCCATTCATCCGCAACCTCTCGGAAATCACCCCTTGACGCTCGCGTAATAGAAAATCCTGCATGTTCCTACCGGATCGACATCTCACAAATCTAGAAACGTGCATAAACACTTATGATCGTGCAGGCAATACGCATTGCTACACGTTTTCTGACGTTTTGAAACAAAGTCACTACCAGAGCGAAATATGTCCTATTGACCGGTCTAAGAGGCAGGAATATCGATTCATCATTCCCGATTCCCTCCGGCATATCCGCCATCTGGTGCGTCTTCCTGTGAAAAACTCCGTCAGCCTGGGCATCCTGCTCACGACCGTCGCCTATATGGCGTTTACCTTCCATGACGCGATCATCAAGATCCTGACTTCAAGCATTCCCGTCTGGCAGATCCTGTTTTTCCGCAGCCTCACGATCTTCCTCGGTTGTCTCGCCTATGGTCGCGGCAAACTCGTTCGCCAAACGATCACATCGCCGATCGTCAAGCCGATGATCGCCCGCAGCATCCTTCTTCTTTGTGCCTGGCTTTCCTATTATTCCGCGGCAAGCCGCCTGCAGCTTGCCGAAGTGACGACGCTTTATTACGCCGCACCTGTCGTCGGTACCCTGCTCGCATGGGTCATCCTGAAGGAAGAGGTCACGCCGGCGCGCTGGCTGGCCGTCGGCGTCGGTTTCGTCGGTGTCTTGATCGCCTGCAATCCGGTCGGCCTCACCATTTCCTGGCCGGTCTATCTTGCGCTGCAGGCGGCCGTCCTCTGGGCATCCGCCATGGTGCTGCTGCGCAAGACGTCGCTGCACGAAAAGACCATCGTGCAGCTCACCGTTTCCAACGTCTTTTTTCTTGCCCTGACCGGCCTTGCCGTTCTCTACACCTGGCAGACCCCCGATATGACGCAGCTCGCGCTGCTCATTGCCACAGGCATCGTTGCCGGCTGCGCCCAGTTCGCCCTTTTCGAAGGCATGCGCCAGGCGCCCGTCTCCGTGCTTGCACCATTCGAATACAGCTCTCTCGTCTGGGCCTTCCTCCTGGGCTATCTGATCTGGGCCGACATCCCGACGCACAATGTGGTCGTCGGCGCGGCCCTGATCCTCAGCGCCGGATTGATCATCATCGTCAGCGAAAGGCTGCGCCGCCGGGCCGGAGCATGATGCCTGTTTCCGCAGGATTCATGGTTGGAACGGCCGCTTGAGAAAATTATTTGCAGTTGCTGCTTTTATTCGCAGTTTTCTACGCTTCCGGCGCCATAATTTTCTGCAAAGTATCCCCATCCGATGACAACCTCCCAAGGATGGATAAAACAATGAACTGGTTGAAAACCGTCGCCGCTGCCGCCCTCATTCAGGCTGCGGCCCTCCTGCCTGCCCATGCCGGCGAGAACCTCGCCGCCATCAAATCGGCCGGCGTCTTCAAGATCGGTACCGAAGGCACCTATGCGCCCTTCACCTATCATGACGAAAGCGGCAAGCTCGTCGGCTTCGATGTCGAGATCGGCGAAGCGATCGCCGCCAAGCTCGGCGTCAAGGCCGAGTTCGTCGAAGGCAAGTGGGACGGCCTGATCGCCGGCCTCGATGCCAAGCGCTACGACACCGTCATCAATCAGGTCGGCATCACCGAAACCCGCAAGCAGAAATATGATTTCTCCGAGCCCTATATTGCCTCCAAGGCCGTGCTGATCGCCCGTGACGGCGATGACAGCATCAAGTCCTTCGCCGATCTGAAGGGCAAGAAGGCCGCCCAATCACTGACCAGCAACTTCGGCAAGCTCGCCACCGAAGCCGGCGCCGAACTCGTCGGCACCGACGGTTTCGATCAGTCGATCCAGCTCGTGCTGACCAAGCGCGCCGACGCCACGATCAACGACAGCCTCTCCTTCCTCGATTTCAAGAAGCACAAGCCGGACGCGCCGGTGAAGATCGTCGCCGAACAGGAAAATGCCGACTACTCCGGCGTCATCATCCGCAAGAACGAGCCGGAGCTTCTCGCCGAAATCAACAAGGCGCTTGCCGACATCAAGGCCGACGGCACCTATAAGAAGATCGCCGACAAGTATTTCGGCCAGGACGTTTCCAAGTAAGCTTCGTTCAAGAAAAGAACCCCCGCCCCCACAAGGGCAAGGGGGTTCGATGCCGCGCCGCCTCATCTCAGAACAGCCTCCCCGCCACAGTACGGTCGCTATTTGGCGCGCCGAAGGCCCCGATAAGCCCCTCCCCCTTGTGGGGAGGGGTTGGGGAGGGGTATTCCACTTCGACGCACCAACCGACCAGAAGGAATTCCCTTGGCGCACTGGCTCCAACTGATGGCGGAATCGCTGCCTTCGCTCCTGTGGGCGGGGCTGATCTTCACGATTCCGCTGACCCTGCTCTCCTTCGTCTTTGGCCTGGCCCTCGGGCTCGCCACCGCGATCGCCCGACTCTTCGGGCCGATGCCGCTCTCCGCCGTCGCGCGCTTCTATGTCTGGGTCATCCGCGGCACGCCGCTGCTCGTTCAGCTCTTTGTCATCTTCTACGGCCTGCCGAGCCTCGGCATCCTGCTCGATGCCTTCCCGGCCGCCCTCATCGGCTTCACCCTGAATATCGGCGCCTATAGCTCCGAGATCATCCGCGCCGTCATTTCCTCGGTGCCGAAAGGCCAGTGGGAAGCTGCCTATTCGATCGGCATGAGCTGGCGCCAGGCGATGAGCCGCACCATCCTGCCGCAGGCCGCCCGTGTCGCCGTGCCGCCTTTGTCGAATACTTTCATCTCGCTGGTCAAAGACACTTCGCTTGCCGCCGCCATCACCGTGCCGGAACTCTTCCAGGCGGCGCAGCGCATCGTCGCCACCACTTATGAGCCGTTGATCCTCTATATCGAGGCGGCGCTGATCTATCTCGTCCTGAGCTCCGTCCTCTCGCAGCTGCAAGTGCGGCTGGAACGCCGCTTCGCGCGTTATGGCGGTATGCTGGAGGCAAATGCATGATCGAGCTTTCCAACATCGAAAAGCGCTTCGGCGATGCGGTCATCCTGAAGGATATCAGCATCCGCATCCCCGAAGGCAGCGTCACCGCGCTGGTCGGACCTTCCGGCGGCGGCAAGAGCACGCTGCTGCGCTGCATCAACCTGCTCGAAATTCCGACAGCAGGCGCGATCCGCCTGGGAGAGGAAACGCTGGCCTTTACCCCGGACAAACGAACGAGCTGGCAGGCGATCCAGAAGATCCGCCGCCAGACCGGCATGGTCTTCCAGAACTTCCAGCTCTTCCCGCATCAGACCGCGATCGAGAATGTCATGGAAGGTCTGGTGACGGTGCTGAGATGGCCGAGGGAAAAGGCCCGCGAACGCGCAATGGAATTGCTGACCAAGGTCGGCATGACCCACAAGGCCGACGCCTGGCCTTCGACACTATCGGGTGGCCAGCAGCAGCGCGTCGCAATTGCCCGGGCACTGGCGCCATCGCCGCGCGTGCTTCTTTGCGACGAGCTGACATCCGCGCTCGATCCCGAACTTTCGGCCGAGGTGGTCGATGTGCTTGGCAAGCTTGCCAGCGAAGGCACGACGATGGTGATGGCGACCCATGATCTCCGGCTCGCCTCGAAGATCGCCAATGACGTCGTTTTCCTGGAAGCCGGAAGCGTGGTGGAAACGGGCAGCGCCAGGGCGATCTTCAATACGCCGGAGCGCGAGCGCACCAAGCGCTTCATCTCGACGATCAACGCCGCCAATACTTACGATATCTGAGCTAGAGCCTTTCCGGGTTAGATTGCAGCATTCTGTTGGCTCAAACGGAGTCGGATGGTCGACCGGCCGGCGCGCGTCGTAGCCCGGCTCTACGGCCAAGCCGGCCCGTTTCAGCCAACCCTCCCGCAGATTTGCCTTGCAAATCTGCAAGACTTTAGAAGCGCCGGACGCACCTATTGCTTCGCATAGTGAAGCAGTGCGGCCGGTGGGCCGGGCATCTTTGCGCCGGCAGAATGCTGCAATCCAACCGGGAAAGGCTCTGGTGCCGGGATGCGAACATCCCGGCATTGCTCGCTGCAATCAGGAGGCCGTAACGACGGCGCGCGCGGCCTTCAGCGCATTGCCCCACCAGGTGAGCTGATCGAGCATGTTCTTGGCGGCCTCATTGAGATGGGCGTAATCACCGAGGCTCTTGCCTTCCTTGAGAACCGCAAGATATTCGCTGAACGCGATGTGGACGGCGGTCTTGACGGACGCTGCGCTCATTTCGACGAAGATCAGGCGAAGCTGCTCGACCGCACGTGCGCCGCCGACGCCGCCGTAACCGACGAAACCGACCGGCTTCTGAATGAATTCGCCGAGATCGATCGCGTTCTTCAGAACCGCGGTCGGCGCATGGTTATATTCGGCGGCGGTAAAAATGAAGCCGTCGAACTCGCGCAGCTTCTTCTTCCAGTTCTCTGCGGTTTCGCTTTCCGCCGTGGTGGCGCGCTCTTCCCCGAAGAAATGCATGGGGTAGTCGAGAAGGTCGAGAACTTCGACTTCGAGATCAGAGCGCTGGCTGGCGAAATCTGCGATCCACTTGGCCGGATGCTGGGCAAAACGGCCAATACGCGTGCTGCCGACAATGACGGCAATCTTCAACTTGCTCATAGACGATTTCCTGATGGGTCTTGGGGGCGGGTGGTGAGCGTGCCAATCTATGAGAAAGCCTCCTCGCCGGGCAAGGCAAGGAGGCCGCTCACTTTTCACAAAATCAGCTTTTTAACAGCCCGACCGTACACAATCGGGTGATCGGTAGCATGGCCGAATGCAACCCTTCGGAAACATCGACCCCGCCTGCTCAGCCGGCGTAGACGACGAGCAGGTCCTTGGCGTCGATCTGATCGCCGGCGCGCACCAGCACCTCGGAAATCGTGCCATCCTTTTCCGCGTGCAGCGCCGTTTCCATCTTCATCGCCTCGATGGAGACGAGCACGTCGCCGGCATTGACGACCTGGCCGGGCGAGACGAAGACACGGCTGATGACACCCGGCATCGGCGCACCGACATGGATGGCATTGCCCGGCTCGGCCTTGCGGCGGACGGCGGCACCCGTCGCCCCATGAGCCCGGTCCGGCACCTTGATGCGGCGCGGCTGGCCGTTGAGCTCGAAGAAGATGGTCACCATGCCCTGGCTGTCCGTCGCGCTCATCGCCTGGTTGACGATGACGAGCGTCTTGCCGCGTTCGATATCGGCAAACAGTTCCTCGCCATCCTTGAGACCGTAGAAATAGGCCGGCGTCGGCAGCACCGAGACCGGGCCGTAGGTGTCGGAGGCGAGCGCGAAGTCGGTGAAGACCTTCGGATACATCAGATAGGAGGCAAACTCGAAGTCGCTGATCTCTCGCTCGAGTTTCGTCTCGATGACTTTACGCTCGGCATCGAGATCGGCCTCCTTGAGCAGCGAGCCGGGGCGCACGGTATAGGGCTTGTCACCCTTCAACGCCTTCTTCTGCAGCGCTTCGGGCCATCCAGACGGCGGCTGACCGAGATCACCCTTCAGCATCGATACGACCGATTCCGGGAAGGAGACTTCCTTGTCGGGGCTGACGACATCGGCGACCGTCAGGTCCTGCGAAACCATCATCAGCGCCATGTCGCCGACGACCTTGGAAGACGGCGTCACCTTGACGATATCGCCGAACATCTGGTTGGCGTCGGCATAGGCCTGCGCCACCTGATGCCAGCGGGTCTCGAGGCCGAGCGAGCGAGCCTGTTCCTTGAGGTTGGTGAACTGGCCGCCCGGCATTTCGTGCAGATAGACTTCGGATGCCGGACCCTTCAGATCGCTTTCGAAGGCCGCATACTGGTTGCGCGCCGCTTCCCAATAGAAGGAGATACGGCGGATCCATTCCGGATCGAGGCCCGGATCGCGCTCCGTACCGCGCAGCGCCTCGACGATCGAACCGAGACAGGGCTGCGAAGTATTGCCGGAAAGCGCATCCATGGCCGCATCGACGGCATCGACACCGGCATCGACGGCGGCAAGGACGGTCGCAGCCGCAATACCCGATGTATCATGCGTGTGGAAATGGATCGGCAGGCCGGTCGCCTCACGCAGCGCCTTGAACAGAACCTTGGCAGCCGCGGGCTTGAGCAGGCCCGCCATATCCTTGAGCGCGATGATGTGAGCGCCGGCCTTTTCGAGCTCGACCGCAAGGTCGGTATAGTATTTCAGATCATATTTTGGACGGGCCGAGTTCAGGATATCGCCGGTATAGCAGATCGCCGCCTCGCAGAGCTTGTTCTCCTCGGCAATGGCATCCATCGAGACGCGCATGTTCTCGACCCAGTTGAGGCAGTCGAAGACGCGGAAGAGATCGATGCCGCCCTTGGCCGCCTGGCGAACGAAATACTTGACGACATTGTCGGGATAATTGGTGTAGCCGACGCCGTTGGCGCCGCGCAGCAGCATCTGCAGCAGAAGGTTCGGCGCCCCCTCGCGGATCAGTGCCAGGCGCTCCCACGGATCCTCGGTCAGAAAGCGCATGGAAACGTCGAAGGTCGCGCCGCCCCAGCATTCGAGCGACAAAAGATTCGGCAGCGCATGCGCATAGGTGCCGGCGATGCGGGCGATGTCATAGGTGCGCATGCGGGTGGCGAGCAGCGACTGATGGCCGTCGCGCATCGTCGTGTCGGTCAAGAGTACGCGCTTTTCGTTGCGCATCCATTCGCCGAATTTCTTCGGGCCGAGCGTGTCGAGGAGCTGCTTGGTACCGTCCTTGACCGTATTGCCGTTGGCATAGGGAACCACCGGTTCGGCCGCGTTATCAAGCGGCCGCGGCCGGTCCTTGGCCTCGGGATGGCCATTGACGGTGACGTCGGCGAGATAGGTGAGCAGCTTCGTGGCGCGATCCTGGCGCTTGACCTGCTGGAAAAGCTCCGGCGTCGTATCGATGAAGCGGGTCGTGTAGCTGTTATCCCGGAACTTCGGATGGCCGATGATCGCTTCGAGGAAGGTCAGGTTGGTGGCGACGCCGCGAATGCGGAATTCGCGCAGCGCCCGGTCCATGCGGGAAATCGCTTCGGATGGATTTGGCGCCCATGCCGTGACCTTGACGAGAAGCGGATCGTAAAAGCGGGTGATGATGGCGCCGGAATAGGAGGTGCCGCCGTCGAGCCGGATGCCGAAACCGGAGGCCGAGCGATAGGCGGTGATCCGACCGTAATCCGGAATGAAATTGTGCTCCGGATCTTCCGTGGTGATGCGGCACTGCAGCGCATGGCCGTTGAGACGGATATCCTTCTGCCCGGGCACGCCCGATTCCGGCGTGCCGATTGCAAAGCCGTCGAGGATGTGGATCTGCGCCTTGACGATGTCGATGCCGGTGACGACTTCGGTCACCGTATGCTCGACCTGGATACGCGGATTGACTTCGATGAAGTAGAATTTGCCGGTATCGGCATCCATCAGGTATTCGACGGTGCCGGCGCCGATATAATTGGTCGCCGCCGCAATCTTCAACGAATAGGCGGCAAGCTCCTGGCGCTGCGCTTCCGAGAGGTAGGGGGCCGGTGCGCGCTCGACGACCTTCTGGTTACGGCGCTGGATCGAGCAGTCACGCTCGAAGAGATGCACGACATTGCCGTGCGTATCGCCGAGAACCTGGCTTTCCACATGGCGGGCGCGCTCGACGAGCTTTTCCAGATAGACCTCGTCCTTGCCGAAGGCGGCCATCGCCTCGCGTTTGGCCTCCGTCACTTCGCGGGCAAGGTCCTTCGGATCGCGGATGGCGCGCATGCCGCGCCCGCCGCCGCCCCAGGAAGCCTTGAGCATGACGGGATAGCCGATCTCCTCGGCCATCTTGGCCACTTCGGCCATATCCTCGGGCAAGGGGCCGGTGGCCGGCACCACAGGCACGCCGACCGAGATCGCCAGGTTGCGCGCTGCAACCTTGTTGCCGAGCTGGCGCATCGTATCGGCCTTCGGGCCGATGAAAATGATGCCGGCCTTGTTGCAGGCATCAACGAATTCGGGGCTTTCCGACAGCAGGCCGTAGCCGGGATGGATCGCGTCCGCGCCCGAAAGCTTGGCGACGCGGATCACCTCCTCGATCGAGAGATAGCTCTCGATCGGACCCATATCCTTGGCGAGATGCGGGCCGCGGCCGACCTGATAGCTCTCGTCCGCCTTGAAGCGGTGCAGTGCCAGCTTGTCCTCTTCCGCCCAGATGGCCACCGTTTTTATTCCAAGTTCGTTGGCCGCGCGGAACACGCGAATGGCAATTTCGGAGCGGTTGGCAACGAGAATCTTGGAAATGGGCAAAACGGTCTCCTCAGACGTTCAGACGCGGGCATGCTGCACCCGCGAAGAAAATTCTTAACTTCTTGTCACAGGAAGTTCAATTTCTCTTGCGACTGCGAAATGCACTTTCTCGCCATTCTGAAGCGCATAGCATCGGACTCGCGTCATTTGACGCGCTTATCTTATGATCATGCATGTCGTTGTCCAAAGCCGCTGCCCCGTTTTGGACGACATGCGTCAGCTTATCAGGCCATGGCGGAAGGCAAGCGCCACCACTTGCTGCCTGTTTTTCGCCTTCAGCTTGTCCTGCAGGCCATTCATATACCAATCGACGGTATGGTTTGAGATCTTCAGCATCTTGCTGATCTCCATCGAGGTCATGCCTTCGGCGAGATAGTGCAGGATTTCCATCTCGCGTCGGGTCAGCGGCGTCTCGGCCGGCAGCACGGTCTCCAGCGCCTGCACTTCGCCTTTCAGGTCGAGCAACCGCCAGAAGGCCTTGCGCGCCACCGCCTCGAACAGTGCGATCTCCACCGGTGACAGCTCGATCGGCTTGCCGGCGAGATTGAGGCTGCCGAGAATGCCGTTTCGTCCGTGGATCGGAAAGATGTAGCCATCTTCCAGTCCATGGCCGAAGGCATCGACCATCATCTGCTCCATACGGCGTTGCTGCCCATCCTTGCTGAACGCCGCCATGCTGTCTCGCCAGCGGAAAGGCCGCTGGGCATGGGCGAGATAACGCACCATCGGATCGATCAGCACATATTTTTTCGCGGTATATATCTGCGGCCATTGTTCCGGCCAGCGGCCGGCAAGCGCCGCAGCCCAGGGTTCCGGATTCGGCTGCGCCGGATTCTGCGGCACATGGCGCAGCAGGCCGTAATAGTCGAAGCCGCAGCCGTGGATGCCCTGCTCCAACTCGGTGACGACGACCTCAGGATTTGAACATTCTTCCAGAATTATAAGCAATTGAATTAACGAATTAATATTCACAAAATGCCCCTTGCCCGGACTTGACGCCCGCATCGAGGCCGTCGGCGGCTTTTCAAATTGGTCGCGAAACGGTCTTCTTCAAAAAATGCAGTCACTAATTTAATGCTGTGCTAAACATTTAATAAAATGCAAGCGCAAATTGTTGCGAGATATGTTCATGCAGCAATTTCAGCGCCATAGCCATCTCGTCGCATCCTGCGATAGTATGATCGGGTTTAATCGTCGCGACGATCGATGCCTGAATGCTCCGTTAATCGCCGGTTCAGGTAGCCTTTTGTAGCATCGCATCATCCCGTTTTCGCAGATGCACAAGAGGTTCGACGTGACGCTATTCAAGGTCTATGCAAGAGCTCTGCGCTATCTTGGCGCCTACAAGCTGCGCGTATCCCTGGTCGTTATCGCAAACATTGTTCTGGCGACGATCACCATTGCGGAGCCGATCCTGTTCGGTCGCATCATCGATGCGATTTCCGGCAAGGGAGAGGTCAAGCCTATCCTCTTCATGTGGGCGACTTTCGCGGTCTTCAACACCATCGCCTTCGTCCTGGTGGCCCGCGAGGCCGACAGGCTGGCGCATGGACGCCGGGCAACGCTGCTGACGGAAGCCTTCGGCCGCATCATCTCCATGCCGCTTGGCTGGCACCACCAGCGCGGCACCTCCAACGCGCTGCATACATTGCTGCGTGCCTGCGAAACGCTGTTCGGCCTCTGGCTGGAATTCATGCGCAACCACCTGTCGACGGTTATCGCGCTTACCCTTCTGGTGCCGACCGCAATGTCGATGGACTTGCGCCTTTCCGCCGTGCTCATGGTGCTCGCCATCGCCTACTGGCTGATCGGCCGCGTCGTCATGAGCCGCACCAAGGACGGCCAGGCTTCGGTCGAGAACCATTATCACACCGTCTTCTCGCATGTCAGCGACTCGATCAGCAACGTTTCGGTCCTGCACAGCTACAACCGCATCGAGGCTGAAACCCGAGCGCTGAAATCTTTCGCCGACCGTCTGCTCGAAGCCCAGTATCCGGTGCTCGACTGGTGGGCGATCGCCAGCGCGCTGAACCGCATGGCTTCGACCATCGCGATGATGGTGGTCCTGATCATCGGCACCATGCTCGTCCAGGCCGGCCAGCTGCGCGTCGGCGACGTCATCGCCTTCATCGGCTTCGCCAACCTGCTGATCGGCCGCCTCGACCTGATGCGCCAGTTCGCCACGCAGATTTTCGAGGCTCGCTCCAAGCTCGAGGACTTCTATACGCTGGAAGACTCGGTACGTGAACGTGAAGAGCCGGCTGGCAACGGCGAGATCAAGGACGTCAAGGGTGCGATTGAATTCCGCGACGTCTCCTTCGGCTTCGGCAACAGCTCGCAGGGCCTGCACAATGTCTCCTTCTCGGTGAAGGCAGGCCAGACGGTCGCGATCGTCGGCCCGACCGGCGCCGGCAAGACGACGCTCGTCAACCTGCTGCAGCGTGTCTACGATGCCCAGGGCGGCAAGATCCTCGTCGACGGCACCGATATCACCAAGGTGACCCGCAAGTCGCTGCGTCGCCACATCGCCACCGTCTTCCAGGATGCGGGCCTGCTGAACCGTTCGATCAGCGACAATATCCGCCTCGGCCGCGAGGGCGCCAGCGAAGAGGAAATGCGCCGTGCGGCCGAAGCCGCCGCCGCCGCCGACTTCATCGAGACCCGTGAGGATCGCTACGATACGCATGTCGGTGAACGCGGCAACAAGCTCTCCGGCGGCGAGCGCCAGCGCATCGCGATCGCCCGCGCCATCCTCAAGGACGCCCCGATCCTGGTGCTCGACGAAGCGACCTCGGCGCTCGATGTCGAGACCGAAGCCCGCGTCAAGGCCGCGATCGACAATCTGCGCCAGAACCGCACCACCTTCATCATCGCCCACCGCCTGTCGACGGTTCGCGAAGCCGATATGGTGCTCTTCCTGGATGACGGCCGCGTCGTCGAACAGGGCAGCTTCGACGAACTCAGCCACAGCAACGGCCGCTTCGCCGCCCTGCTGCGCGCCAGCGGCATCCTGACGGACGAAGAGGTCCGCAAGGCCCACGCCACCGAAGCCGCCTGATCGGTTCGGTTTCAAGATAAAGGCCGGAAGGGTAGCTCCCTTCCGGCCTTTTTGTTTGCTTTGAGCCCTGGGAGCGACGTCTTACCGTGTGGCCCCCCTCTGCCCTGCCGGGCCCGGGGTCGAGCCACGGGTCTCGACCCGTTCTTCGGACCCCCGCAGGTGGGGAGATCACAAGCAGCTTGACCTTCCTGTCCATCTGCCGTTTCGCCATGCTGGACGCTCATTGTTTGGGGAAGCCGGTGAGCCCAGCCAACCTCCCCACCTGTGGGGGAGATGCCCAGCAGGGCAGAGGGGGGTATCCCACGCCACAACGTCTCCGGTTTAAGCCAGATGCGACCGGACAGATTGATCACCCCGCCGATCTTCCCTAACCTTCGTCAGTCAACGAGCATAGGGAGAAAAGCCATGAAGGTCCTGCGCATCGTCGCCAATATCCAAGCTCCCGACATCACGCCGGCCCGGCGTTTCTATCAGGATATCCTCGGTCTCGACGTCATCATGGATCACGGCTGGATCACGACGTTCGGCGCATCGCGCTCGATGAGCGTTCAGCTCAGCATTGCCAGTGAGGGCGGTTCCGGAACACCGGTGCCCGACCTCTCGATCGAGGTCGACGACCTGGATGCTGCTTTCGAGGCCATGTCGGCCTCAGGCTTCCCGATCGAGTACGGCCCAGTTGATGAGCCCTGGAGCGTCAGGCGATTCTATGTGCGCGATCCCCTGGGAAAGTTGGTGAACATCCTCGTTCATAAAAAATGAGCCGGCGGCCATCGGCCACCGGCTCCTTCATCCGACAAAAATCCGAACCCTATTTCCGATCGTTCCGGCGATAGGCATTGACCGTTCCGCCGATACGGACGGGAACCGGGATGGTGGCGGTATCGGTGACGCGTTTTCCTTTGACCTTGCCCTGCTGGCGCTTACGCTCGAGATAATATGCATAGGCGAATTGTATCGCGACCCCTGATATCACGAAGAGCGGGCCGACCAGCGGGTCCTTGTTGGTGAGGTAGAGCACCACCTGGCCGATCATGGCGAGGATCGTGCCGGCGACGAAGATGTTCAGCGAATGGCGCCCGAGGATCGTCAGCGGATGATCCGCAGAACGGCGCAGGATCCGCGAGAGCGCCGGGATGCTGATGACGAGATAGGTCAGCGCCAGCACATGCAGCAGCCGCGGCAGCGACAGGAACGTCTTGTCGAAACCGGTGATAACGGTCGGCAGGCCAAGTGCGGCCAGCGAGTTGCCGAAAATCCAGAGATGGCCCGTCACCCAGACGAAGGACAGTAAGACGTAAGCGGCAGCGGCAGCCAGCAGCAGCGGATGCCGCGGGATCGTGCCGCCGCGCTTGATATGCAGCATCGAGACGATGCCGATCGAAAACAGGAACTGCCAGGAGAGCGGATTGAGGAACCAGTAGCCCTCGATGAGCATGTTGTGCGGCGCCACCTCGTAGATCCCTGCAAGCAGCCAGACGGTGCCCGAGACACCGAGCGCCAGCAACGGGCTCCGCGCATTCAAGAAGAGGATAATAGGCACCATCAGCATCAGCGCGCCGTACATCGGCAGGATATTGTTGTAACCGATCTGATGGCCGAGCAGGAGCAGAGCCGGAATGCCTTCCTTCAGGTTCATCAGAACCGCCAGGATATTGATTTCGACCAGCAATCCCGGTCGGTGGAACAGCCAGGCACCGCAGATGAACAGCGCCAGCGTCATGAAGGTGGTGATCATATGGGCGAGATAGAGCGTGAAGGCGCGCTTCGCTGCCTTGATCGCCACCTTGAGCCGGTTCCCCGGCTGAAAGCGAGCCCCATAGGCAAGGCCGACGGCAATGCCCGAGATCAGCACAAAGGCCTCGGCGGCATCGGAGAAGCCGAAATTCTTCGTCGTCACATATTCGAAAATCTGTCCGGGAACATGATTGATGAAGATCATGATCAGGGCCACACCGCGCAGGACGTCGAGCCTTGTGTCGCGCGCTGGCGCAGCTGCGGATAGAGTACTGCGCCCAGGGACGATGGCTTCGGACGGCGTGCTTGCCATGGGTCTCTCCTTATTATCCGATTTGCAAACGCGACGACGGCCAAAAGGGTTCCCTTTTGGCCGTCGCGAATCGCCGTGTTTTTCAGCGTGGAGAACGCTGTTATCCGAGCGGATATCCCTCTTCGGGATCGGTGACTTCGCAGCCGTTGATCGACAGAGTGTAGCCGCGATCATTGGACGCTTTTGAGACCGAAATGCGGTATTTGCCGCCGCCTTGCTCCACCTCTGCCGCAAAACCGTCCCATTCGGACGGGAGCGCCGGACGCACGTAGAGCCGGCCGTCCTTCAGCCGGATGCCGAGGATGCCCTCGACGGCGGCGCGGTAGAGCCAGCCGGCCGACCCGGTATACCAGGTCCAGCCGCCGCGTGATGTGTAGGGCTCATGGCCATAGACGTCGGCGGCCACGACATAGGGCTCGACGCGGTATTGCTCCGCTGAAACCTTGTCGAGCGCATGGGTGATCGGGTTGAGGATCTGGAAGCAGCGGAAGGCATCGTCACCCCGCTTCAGCTGCGCTAGCGCCATCACCACCCAGGTCGAGGCATGGGTATATTGCCCGCCATTTTCGCGCACACCCGGCGGGTAGGCCTTGATATAGCCGGGATCCCTGGCGGAATTGACGAAAGGCGGCGTGAACAGCCGGATGATCCGGGCATCCTCGTCGACCAGTTGGTCGAGCACGGCCTCCATCGCCGTGACGGCGCGGGCCGGATCGCCCTCGCCCGAGAGTACGCTCCAGGACTGCGCGATCGAATCGATCCGGCATTCGGGGCTTTCCTTGGAGCCGAGCAGCGCACCGTCGTCGAAGGTGCCGCGGCGATAGTAGCCGCCATCCCAGGCCGCAGTTTCGAGCGCCTTCTTCAGTTCGATGAGATGCGCCGACCAGCGCTCCGTGCGGGCGGTGTCGCCGCGCTCTTCGGCATAGGGAATGAAGGAGCGCAATGCACCCGCCAGGAACCAGCCGAGCCAGACGCTGGTGCCGCGCCCGCCGATGCCGACGCGGTTCATGCCGTCGTTCCAGTCGCCGCCGAGGAACAGCGGCAGGCCATTGGTCCCCTTGCGGGCGATGGCGAGATCGAGAGCCAGCGCCGCATGTTCGTAGACGCTCGCCTTGTCCTCGGAAATCTCCGGCTTGTAGAAGGAGTCGTGCTGGCCTTCGAGCAGTGCCGGCCCTTCCAGGAAGGCGATCTCCTCGTCGAGCACGTTCTTGTCGCCGGTGACGCTGCAATAGTGATGGATCGCATAACTCAGCCAGACGACGTCGTCCGAGATCAGCGTGCGCACGCCCGCACCCGTTCCCGGCAGCCACCAATGCTGCACGTCGCCTTCGCGGAACTGGCGCGAAGCGGCATTCAGGATCTGCCGGCGGGCAAGCGAGGGTTCGTGCAGCACGAAGGCGAGCGTATCCTGCAACTGGTCGCGGAAGCCGAAGGCGCCGCTTGCTTGGTAGAAGGCGGTGCGGGCCATGATGCGGCAGCCGAGGCTCTGATAAGGCAGCCAGGTGTTGACCAGATTGTTCATCCCGCGATCCGGCGTCGATATCTGCAGTCTGCCGGTGAAGTCCCGCCAGAAGGCGCGGTTAGCCTCGACGGCGTCGTCGAACGAAACCTTGCGGATATCGGCAATGACAGTGCGCGCCTCTTCTTCCGTCGGCGTGTCGCCGAGGAAGAAGGTGAAATCACGCTCCTCGCCGGCGCCAAGTTCGATGTCGATCGCAAGAGCCGCGGCCGGATCGCCATCGAGTTCGGTGCCGCCGGAAAGGGCGGCGGCCGAGATGACGGCCTGCGGCGCCTGGATCGTCCCCGCCTTGCCGATGAATTCGCGCCGGCTTGCCGAGAAACTCGAAACCGTCTCGCTCGCCGCGAAGAAGGCGGTTCGGTTGGAGAAATCGATGCTGTAGGGATTGGTGGCAAACAGCGCCCCCGTCTCCTCGTCATGGCTCGACAGGATGAAAGGCACCGTGCGTGCCGGATTGCTGCCGAGGATCCATTCGACATAACCGTAGAGGCGCAGCTTGCGGCTGGCCGAACCGGTGTTGCGCAGGCGCAGGCGCTGCAGTTTCACCGGCCTTTCGCGGTCGACCGTCTGCGTTAGTTCGAGCGCGATATCGTGCTGGACACTGGAGAAGACGGAATAGCCGAGCCCGTGGCGGGCTTCGAAACGAATGTCCGGCCGGCGGGAAAGCGCAGCGAAAGGCGTCATGACGGCACCGCTGTGGAGATCGGTGAGATAGAAGGCCTCACCCGAACGGTTGACCACGGCATCGTTCGACCAGGAGGTCAGCTGGTAGTCGCGCGAATTGGCGCTCCAGGTAAAGCCGGAGCCCTCCGCCGACACGTGGAAGCCGAACCTGTCATTGGAGATGACGTTGATCCAGGGCTGCGGCGTTGCATGACCGCCAGGCAGCCGAACGACATATTCGCGTCCGTCGCGGGCAAAGCCGCCGATGCCGTTCCAGAAGTCGAGATCGCCTTCCTCCTCGATGACAACGGCGGGCACGACAGGCGGCGGCACCGGCACGACACGCTTGACGGGGGCCTTGTTGCGCTCGGCCCGTTCCATCTCCTGCAGCTCCTCCTTGGAGGGTGCAAACAGCGCCACGGCGCGGTTGATCTGGTCGACCACCTTGCCGTTCTTGGTATGCAGCGTGACGCGGGAGGCCGCGATCAGCGCATGATAGGTGCTCTCCTCCATCAGGTCCTTGCGCACCGCAAAGATATGCTGGCGCAACCCGTCGGCCTGGCCCATGCGACGGACGTTCTCGCACATGGCGTCGAGCGCATGTTGCATGTCCTGCGCATAGGAAGAGGCGCGTTCGTTCATGATGACGAGATCGGCGGTGACGCCGCGCGAGCGCAGATACTCCTGCGCCAGCAGCGCCTCCCGGGCGATATCGAGATCCATGTCGTCGTTGATGCGCAGCGTGAAAATCGGGAAGTCGCCGGAGATCGCCAGCGGCCAGAGCGCCGATTGCGACTGCAGGCCGGCCTCGACGGTCGCCTCGTCCTTGCGCAGCTGCATGTCGGGATAGACGAGGTAGCGTCCGAGATGCTGGAAGGCCGCCGCCTGCTGCGAGGTGACGCCGACATGGCGCATCTGCACCTGCGTGCGTGTCCAGGCCTGGACGAGTTCGTGGTTGAAGGCGTCGGGATGGCGATAGCGATTGACCGCCTTGTCGACTTCGTCGCGGCTGGGCGCCGCGATCGTCCAGAAGATCACGCTGACTTTCTTGCCGGCCGGCACGCGGACGGTGCGACGCAGCGACATGACGGGATCGAGCATGAAGCCGTCGCTGCCCGAAAGTGTCGCGCCCGGATCGAAGGCCGCCGCATCGGCAAGACTGCGGCCACGGCCGATGAACTTGCGGCGGTCGGTCTCGAATTCGGTATGGCGGGTGTCGCCGGCATTGTCGACGATCAGATGGGCGATGCTGATGTTCGGCTCGTTCGGGTCGCGCTTGTTGCGTTCGGCACGGATGACGTCGCCGCGCTTGCCGATCTCGGTCTTGACGAACATGCGGGCGAATGCCGGATGCGCATTGTCGGTATCATCGGAGGTGATCACCGGTTCGAGATAGGAGGTGACTTCGATGAAGCGGTCTTCCGTGCCCATGTTGAGCAGGGTGACGCGGCGAGCCTCGGCATCATGCTCGGTCGCAATGATGCACTCCACTTCGCTGGTGAGGTCACCGACCGTCTTGGTGAACTGTGCCTTCTCGTCGGCGAATTCGACCTTGATCTTCTCGCCTTCGACACCCTTCGGCTCAGCCGTCGCCGACCACCATTCGCTGGTGGCGGTATCGCGCAGGAAGATGAAGCTGCCCCAGCGGTCTTCGGTCGGATCGGCTTTCCAGCGGGATACGGAAAGGCCGTTCCAGCGTGAATAACCAGCACCCGTCGCCGTCAGCATCAGCGAATAATGACCGTTCGACAGGAATACGAGTTCGCGGTCGCGCGAAGCCGGATCGTTGATCTTCCGGAGCTCCGGTCGCAGGAGATCGTCCTGGATGCTGGCCGGCGTGTCGGATTCGTGTTTGCCGCTCATGACCGGGATGTCGCGCGGCGCCTTTTCCTGCAGCAGCAGCTCGGCCGCCTCGATGACCGGATCGGAGTGGAAGAGCTCGCGCAGATGACCGTTGAAGGCGACGTTGGCGACAGCCGCGATCGACATGCCGTGATGGTGGGCATAATAATTGTAGACCACCGCGCATTTCTTGCCTTCCGGCACGCGTGTCGGCGTGAAGTCGACGGCGTCATGGAAGCCGAACTTGCCGAGCGCGCCGACCTTGCGCAGCCTCTGCAGGTTTTCCAGCGCACCCGGCGGGTCGTACTGACTGGCGAGCAGCGATGCGTAAGGCGCGATGACGGCATTGTGGCCAAGGCCGCGCTTCAGGCCGAGCGTCGGTACGCCGAAATTCGTGTACTGATAATTGAGGTTATGGTCGCGGGCATTGAAGGCCGCTTCCGAAATGCCCCACGGAATGCCGAGCTTGCGGGCGTAATTCATCTGCTCGACGACGACCAGATTGTTGGTCTGGTTGAGAATGCCTCCGCCACGCTCCTGCATGACGAGCGGCGGCATCAGATATTCGAACATTGAGCCGGACCAGGAGACCAGCGCGCCGCGTGACCCCACAGGCACGACCTGGCGGCCGAGGCGATACCAGTGTTCGGTCGGCAGGTCGCCCTTGGCGATGCCGAAGAGGCTGGTCAGGCGGCATTCCGAGGCAAGAAGGTCGTAACACGCCTGGTCGAGTTCGCCGCTTTCGACGCGGTAGCCGATCGACAGCAGGCGCCGCTCCGGCCGGAACAGGAAGCCGAAATCCATCGAGAAAGCCAGATCACGGGCCTTGTCGCGCAACGCCACCAGGCGCGGCCGCAGCGCATCGACCTTGGAAAGGTCGAAGGTGCTGTCGGAAATATGCGCCTCGCAGACCTTTACCAGCGATGCCGCCCATTGGGTGACTTCTTCGCTCTGCTTCGACTTGACCTCATGGTCGAGATTGGCGGCAAGCTTCTCGATGTCGCGCGCGAGAACGGCGAGGTTGATGATGCGGATCGAGGCGAATTCATGCTCGCGTTTGACGGCGGCAAGTGCGTTCTGGAAGCCGACGATGCGCTCCTCCAGGCGCCGGCGCAGCGGGCGCACGGTCTTGCGGTCATCGGGCAGGTCCGCCAGCACTTCGCCGAGAATGCCGGCGGTGTCGCCGACGCCGTCGAGATTGCCCTGCATATGCGCCGACGGCGCCTCGGCCCAGTTGCGGCAGGCCGATGAAATGGCGATCAGATGGCCGGCGAGATTGCCGCTGTCGACGGCCGAGACGTAACGAGGCCCAAGCGTCTGCAGCGTATCGGTGTGATACCAGTTGAACAGATGGCCGCGGAATTTCTCCATCCTGTCGATCGTCGCGATCGTCTGCTCCAGCCGCTCGAGCGTCTCCTCGAAGGAGAACCAGCCGAAATGCCGGCCGGAAACGACGGAGAGCAGATAGACGCCGATATTGGTCGGCGAGGTGCGTGCCGCGACGATCACATGCGGCGTTTCCTGGATATTATCAGGCGGCAGATAGTTCTGCTCGGCCGTCGTGAAGGTCTCGAAATACCGCCAGGTGCGCCGGGCGATCTTGCGCAGTTCGCTCGACACGGAATCGGCGACTTCGAGCCGGTCTTCGGTCTCCGCCGACTGGCTGACATACCAGGCGACAACAGGCGACAGGACCCACAGCAGGGCGAAGGGAATGCCGACGAGGAAGGCGTTGTCGCCGGGAAGGGCTGCGAAACCGAGCGCCAGCAGCGCCAGCACCGGCGCATGCCACATCGCCTTGTAGTAGGAGATCAGCGTCCCCTGGCCGCCGGCCTGGACGCTGGCGGCGGTGCGCCACTGCAGCATCAGCTTGCGGCTGACGAACAGGCGGTAGAGCGAACGGCCGATCGCATCCGCCATCATGCAGGCCGAGTCGGCGATGAAGACGATGCGCAGCGCAACTTGTGCATTGGCCGCCGTGATATCGGACCAGACCGTATAGAGATGGGCGCGGGCGATGATATCGCTGGTGCGCGGGATGATGCCGTTGATGAGCGACAGCGTCGGTGCGACGAAAAGGCAGAAGATCAGCAGAATCTGCCAGATGAGTGCGCCGAGCGGGCCCATGAAATACCAGCCGAGCACGGAGGCGAAGAACCAGGCGATCGGCGTCAGCGAGCGGCGCAGATTGTCGAACATCTTCCAGCGGCCGAGTGCCGTGACGCCGTATTTCGGATTGAACATGTAGGGCAGAAGCTGCCAGTCGCCGCGCGCCCAGCGATGCTGGCGCGAGGTTTCCACCTCGTAGCGGATCGGGAAATCCTCAACCAGTTCGAGATCGGTGACGAGCGCGCAGCGCGCCATCGAGCCTTCGAGAAGATCGTGGCTGAGCACGGAATTCTCGTCGATCCGGCCCTTCAGCGAGGCTTCGAAAGCGTCGACATGATAAAGCCCCTTGCCGGTGAAAGTGCCTTCGCCGGCGAGATCCTGATAGACGTCGGAAACGGTGAAGACATAAGGATCGAGGCCGCGATTGATCGAAAAGACGCGCTGGAAGACCGAGGCGTCCTTGCCCGTCGTCAGCGACGGGGTGACACGCGGCTGCAAGACGCCGTAGCCGCTTTCGACACGGCCGGTTTTCGGATTGATGACCGGGCGGTTGATCGGATGATAGAGCTTGCCGACGAGCTTGGTGACGGCATCGCGCATCAGGCGCGTATCGGCATCGAGCGTCATGACATACTGCACATTGGCCGGCACCGCATTGGCGCCCGGCAGATAGGTCGTGTCGCGGTCGCCGCGCAGCAACATGTTCAGTTCGTGCAGCTTGCCGCGCTTGCGCTCCCAGCCCATCCACACGCCTTCCGAAGGATTGTAGAGGCGGCGGCGATGCAGCAGATAGAAGCGCGTCTTGCCGTCATAGGCATAGCGGGCGGAAAGATTGGCGATCTCACGCCGCGCATAATCGAGAACCTCGAGATCGGCAGCCGTTTCCTCGACCTCGCTGTCCGGCCAGTCGCTGAGCAGTGCGAAATAGATCTCGCCGCGCGGGTTGGCGAGATAGTGAACCTCGAGATTGCGCACGTGGTCGTCGACGCTGTCGCGGTTCGAGATCAGGCAGGGCACGACGAGCAGCGTGCGTGCGTCCTCCGGAATGCCTTCCTTGAACTCGTAACCGACAAGGCGCGCCGGCGTCACGAAGAAAGAAAGCAGAGTGTTGAAGAGACCCGTCGCCCCTTCTGACGCCGGTACCGAGAACATGATCAGCAGCACGGCGATTTCGATCGCCCCCATGCCGGCATTGGCCATGAACCTGCCGACGATCGCCATGGCGATGATCGTCAGCAGCATGACCGGCAAGGCAATCGCCAGCCAGTTGAACTGGCGCACGGCGCGCACGAAATGCTGGATGATCGTCGGGCGATAGTTCGCCCGCGCCTCGAGCTTCGGCCGCTGCGCGCCCGACAGGAAACCACCGACATTCGGTTCATGCGGCTGCGGCTCGTCCGAAGCTTTGGCGGCATCGGTCATGTCGAGCGCCAGCTGGGCGATTTCCATTTCCGTCAGCGGCGAGCGCTTGGCCAGCTTCTCGATCTGTTTTCGATATTTGTTGCGCGAGCCGGAATCGAGGATGCCGTAATCCGAATGCTCCCAGAGCAGCCTGTCGACATGGCTGACCTGCTCGACCCAGACCGACCATTCGGCATCATCGATCTCGCGAAGGCTGCGGATGATGTTGCCCATCGTCACGTTGCCGGAAGACAGGCGGCTATGTTCGGCCGTCGTCGCCTCTTCGGTGTTGCGGCCGAGTTCTTCCAGCCGCTCGTCGAGCCAGGTGATCGCCAGGCTCGACGTCTGTGAGCCGTCGCGCAGGCGATAGAGGAACTGCGTCGAGAATGTATTGTCCTCGGCAAGCGGTTCCAGCGTCTTCAGATAGGCGGCCGCTCCGGCCGGATCGGTCAGGCGCACCAATTCGTCGGCCGCCTCATTGGCGCGGCGGCGCATGCGGCGGCTGGCTTCGACACGGCTGGAAATGCGGCGAAGGTTTTCGACGAGCACGTAACGCACCAGCGAAGGCAACGCCCAGAGTTCGCCGATCTTCAGCGTCTCGCTGGCCTGGAAGCCATCGACCAGCGCCGTCAGGCTTTCCTGCGAGATCGTGCTGTGGGTATGGGCGACATAGAGCCAGGCAAGCACGAGGGTGCGCGGTACCTCGACGCCGCCGACGACCATGGTCGGCAATTCGCGATAGAAGCGGCGGGGGAAGTCGCGCCGCACCTCCTGGATCGCCTCTTCGACGATATAGTGATTGTCCAGCAGCCATTCTGCCGCCGGCGTGATCGTCTCACCGGCCTCGACATCAGTCGCCGTGGTCCGGTAGACGCGCAGGATTTCCTTCTCGTTTTCCTTATGGCGCGCGAAAAAATCGAAGGGAGCAAAGGCCGGCAGCTTGTCGACGCCGTTCCGGGCGACCCCATCGCCCATCGCCTTGATGTCCTCGATGGCAAGATAGGTCGAGCGGATCGAATCGTTGTGATCGATCTGCTTCGTCTCGGTTTCGCGCGAAGGGCTCGGAGAAAGATGTGAAATAGACATGGGTTCGGTTCTGGATCCAAACGAAGTTATGGCTGTTTTGCTCAGCCTTTTGCACTGCTTATCATGACTGCTACATGAACGGAGCCCTATTCTTCAAAGATCGAAGAAACCGGGGCGAATGAGACTTGGGCCAAGCGAGGCAAACGGGCTAAGCCCCGGTTCAGGATGTGGTCCGAAGGCTGATCGCGGCCATCGATATCCTCTCCGCGAAAGCCATGGCGAAAATTTGGACACTATCGGAATAATTCAAGCCAAGAGGCATCAGCCGCCGCCGGCGAGCTCGTCTGGCGGCAATGCGAAAGCTTCGATTTCGGAAAAAGGAAAGGGCAGGATCGATAGACCATGTGCCGGGGGGCGGCGCTTGGGGGCAGCTTTCGACCCTTGTCCTTTGCCGCTCCGTCGCCGGTATTCAGATGCGTGAAAAAAGTACAGAAGAATGATGATGGGGATCGGAATGCCGATCAACCACAATAAGATGCCCTCATGGCCACTCTCCCTTTGACATTCGAGTGCCAGGAGAATGCCGAGACACATCAAATGTTCGGAATTCTATAGGGGCGGAAACCGCCGCAGCGCCGGCACTTGCCAACGCTTACCATTCGCCGATTAGCCGACGACGCCGCAAACCATGGCGACGACGAACAGAAATGCCGCAGTGAAAATCGCTCCATGGAGCAGCGCCTGAAGCCTGTGACGCGTGGTGAGTGGCTTCTTGGCCGGTATGGAACCATATTGGTTCACGTGAGCATGCGAAATACCCAGATCTGCCATATGTCGCCTCCGTTGTTCTCGTGCGGCCGGTTGTGCGGCTCGCGCTTATATTCTTATTTTCTCTATCAAGTAGGTAGAGATAAATTTCCGTCCAGAGCGAAAGGAAGAGAAAATTCAACCAGCCTTTTTAGCAGAGCGTGCGCCACGCCCAGATCCAGGAGCGCTCGACGGCACTCTCATTCTCAGGCAGGTTGGAGGAAGTCTCGATCAGCCGGCGGTCCTTTTCCGCAGGAAGAGATACCGAAGCCTGTTCTTGGCGATCGGTTTTCACGGGAGGATCGAGGTAGCCCATGGTCATCCCACCGAGAAAGAACATGCTTCAACCTCCATTGATCACGAAAGCTAACAAACGTTAACAGGATCATGACAGAAGCAGGGCAGCTGTCAATAGTCTAGTTGAATGGTCGTCTTTTAGCAAAGCGTTATCCTTAACGCCGCTATCGATCTTTCCTTTTCAAGGGCTTGAAAAGATTGCCGTTCAGGCTTTGACGAAACCCTTGCTCGCGATCATCAAATTTCGCGTGTAGTCCTCGTGAACCGCGCCGCCCGCCAGTTCCTGAGAGCTCAGCCGCTCGACGACGGCGCCGTTGCGCATTACCGCGAGCCTTTCACACATGTGGGTGACGACGCCGAGATCATGACTCACCATCACGAAGGTGAGTTTGCGGTCACGTCGGATCTGCTCCAGCAGGTTCAGCACTTCGGCCTGCACCGAGGCGTCGAGCGCCGATGTCGGCTCGTCGAGCAGCAGGATCGACGGTTCCACGATCAGCGCCCGGGCGATCGCCACGCGCTGCCGCTGGCCGCCGGAAAGCTGGTGCGGATAGCGGAACCGGAAACCATTGCCGAGGCCGACTTCGTCGAGTGCGCGGGCGATGCGCTTGTCGCTGTCGTCGATGCCATGGATCGCGAGCGGTTCGAGCAGAAGCCGGTCGATCGTCTGGCGCGGATGCAGAGAACCATAAGGATCCTGGAAGACCATTTGCACGCGGCGATAGAAAGACTTGCTGCGTTTCGAACCCTTCAGCACTTCGCCATCGATGTTGATCGCGCCGCCGCTGATCGGCGCAAGTCCGGCAACAGCCCGCAACAAGGTCGATTTTCCCGATCCGGACTCGCCAACGAGACCGAAGGATTCGCCGCCTTCGACGGCGATGCTGACATCCTTCAGCGCATGAAAATGGTCGTAGACGACGCTGAGATCGTCGACTTGGAGAGCTGCGCTCATGCCGCCCACTCCGGCCTGCGGTCGAGCACCGGCAGCGGGTGACGGTTTGAGCCGATCTCGGGCATGCAATTCAGCAAGCCTTGCGTATAGGGATGTTGCGCATGTTTGAGATCGGCAGCCGCAAGCTCCTCGACGATCTTTCCGGCATACATGACGATGACGCGATCGCAGAAGGAAGAAACCAGCCTCAGATCATGGGAGACGAAGATCAGCCCCATGCCACGCTCGGACACCAGCCTGTCCATGATCCTCAACACGTCGAGCTGGACCGTCACGTCGAGCGCCGAGGTCGGCTCGTCGGCAATCAGCAATTCTGGCCCGGCAATCAGCATCATGGCGATCATCGCCCGCTGTCCCATGCCGCCCGACACCTCGTGCGGATGCAGGTCGAAGACACGCTGGGGATCACGAATCTGCACCGCTTCCAGCATGGCGAGCGCGCGCTCGCGCGCCTCGGCCTTGCCGACCTTCTCATGCGTGCGCAGCGTTTCGCAGATCTGCCGCCCGATCGACATGACGGGATCGAGCGAATATTTCGGATCCTGCAGGATCATGGCGATGCGCTTGCCGCGCAGCCTGCGCCTTTCGCCCGCCGGGGCATTGATCAGATCGATGCCGCTGAAATTCAGCCTTTCGGCCGTGACGACGCCGTGTTTCGGCGTCAGACCCATGATCGCCCGTCCGGTCTGCGACTTGCCGGAACCGGATTCGCCGACAATGCCGAGCCTTTCCTTGCCGAGCGTGAAGGAGACGCCGCGCACGGCCTCGATCACGCCGGTGCGCGTGGGGTAGCTGACCTTGAGCTTATCAACCGTCAGAAGTGTCGTCATTGGCCACTCTCCTTCGGATCGAGCGCATCGCGCAGGCCGTCGCCGAGGAGATTGAAGCCAAGGCTGACGATGAGGATGGCGATGCCGGGCATCGCCGCAACCCACCATTGATCGAGGATGAAGCGCCGTCCCGAGGCGATCATCGCCCCCCATTCCGGCAGCGGCGGCTGTGCGCCCAGGCCAAGGAAACCGAGACCGGCCGCCGTCAGGATGATACCCGCCATGTCGAGCGTTACGCGGACGATCAGCGAGGAAATGCAGAGCGGCATAACATGGCGCACGATGATGCGAAGCGGCGAGGCGCCCATCAGCTTCACCGCCGAAATATAGTCGGAGCGCCGGACCGTCAGCGTCTCGGCACGCGCGATGCGGGCATAGGGCGGCCAGGAGGTGATGGCAATGGCGATGATCGCGTTCTGGATGCCAGGCCCGAGGGCTGCGACAAAGGCGAGCGCCAGCACCAGCTTCGGAAAGGCCAGGAAAATATCGGTGATGCGCATCAGCGTCGCATCCACCCAGCCTCCGGCATAACCGGAGACCGTGCCGACGATCAGCCCGATCGGCGCCGAGATGATGGCGACGAGCGCGACGACGAGCAGCGTCAATCGCGATCCGTAGATCAGCCGTGAATAGATGTCGCGGCCCTGGTCGTCCGAACCGAGCAGGAATTCCCCGGTTCCCGGCGGCAGCAGCCGGGCATTGCGCAGATCGCCGACAACGGGATTATGCGTGGCGATGACATCGGCAAAGGCGGCGGTCAAAAGCAGCGCCACGATGATCAGCAGGCCGAGGACGGCGAGCCTGTTTGCCGTAAACTGCCGCCAGGTGACATAGGCGCGGCCGAGGCGAGCCTGCAGGCGCGATTGCGGCCGGTCGGAAAGCAGCCAGTCGCGGCGGCTCATCGCAGGAGGTGGGCTGGCGGAGGCCGTCATCGGTTTCGCGTCCTCGGGTCGAGCGTCCGGTAGAGAAGATCGGACAGAAGGTTGATGCCGATGAAGACCGTCCCGATGACGATCGTGCCGCCGAGCACAGCGTTCATGTCGGCGTTCTGCAGCGAATTGGTGATGTAGAGTCCGATGCCCGGCCAGGAAAAGACGGTCTCGGTCAGCACCGAGCCTTCGAGCAGGCCGGCATAGGAAAGCGCAATCACCGTGACGAGCGGCACGGCAGCATTGCGCAGCGCATGGCCCCAGATCACCCGCGTTTCCGAAAGCCCCTTGGCGCGCGCGGCAACGATATATTCCTGGGAAAGCTCGTTCAGCATGAAGCTTCGCGTCATGCGGCTGATGTAGGCGAGCGAGAAATAACCGAGCAGGGATGCCGGCAGGATGATGTGGCGGAAGACATCGTAGAAGACATCCCATTGTCCCTGCCAGGCACTGTCCAGGAGATAGAAGCCGGTGATCGGCGTGAAGGTGTATTCGAAAACGATGTCGATGCGGCCGGGAAAGGCCACCCAGCGCAGTTGCGCGTAGAAGATGACGAGCGAAATCAGCGCCAGCCAGAAGATCGGCACCGAATAACCGATCAGGCCGATGACCCGCACGACCTGGTCGGCGATGCTGCCGCGGCGCACCGCGGCGAGAACGCCGAGCGGCACGCCGACGAAAGCGCCGATCAGCGTTCCGAGCGTTGCAAGCTCCACCGTCGCCGGAAATGCACGGCGAATATCGACCATGACAGGATTGGTCGTCAGGACCGAATTGCCGAAATCGCCGGATAGGATGCCTTTGATATAGATGAAGAACTGCTGATAGAGCGGCAGATTGAAGCCCATTTCCTGGCGTACGCGCTCGACGACATGATTGGGCGCGCGGTCGCCGAGGATGGCGAGCACGGGATCGATCGGCACGACGCGGCCGATAAAGAAGGTGACGGCCAACAGGCCGAAATAGGTAGTGACAGCGGCAAACAGGAACCGCCCTAGCGCCTTTGCGAAGGCGCTGGCACGGCCCCTTCGGGGCCGCGCCTCCTGTGGTGTTTCGACGGTGCTCAAGCCCCTCAATCCTGCCGGATTATTCCTTGGCGATCGGACCGACGAAATTGGTATCGAAGCTCGGACCCAGTTTGAAGTCCTTCAGGCTCTTGCGGTAACCGGCCACCTCGGTCTGCTGGAAGATGAAGACGAAGGGGCTGCTGGCCAGGTACTTCTTCTGGATATCCTGATATATGGCGGCACGCTTGGCGGCGTCGCGTTCCAGAAGTGCGGCCTTGGCTTGCTTGTCGAGTTCCGGCGCTTCCCAGCTGTTGCGCCATGCGAGCGTCTTCACCGTGCCGGCATCGGAATTGTCGGGATTGCCGGTGAAGGTATCGGCATTGGAGTTCGGATCGAAATAGTCCGAACCCCACTGGCCGATATACATGTCATGGGTGCGGGCGCGGTATTTGGTCAGTGTCTGCTTGCCGTCCCCGGGGATGATTTCCATCTTCACGCCGGCCTGCGCCAGCGTCTGCTGCATGGATTCGGCGATACCCGTCACCGGCTGGTTGTTGCGCACATCCATGGTGACCGAGAAACCGTCGGGCAGGCCCGCCTTGGCGAGCAGTTCCTTGGCTTTGGCGACATCGAGCTTATAGGGATTCTCGTCGAGCGCGCCGAGCTGGCCCTTCGGCAGGAAGGTCTGGTGGATTTCGCCGATACCCTTGATCAAGGTCGCGCCGATCGCATCGTAATCGACCAGATATTTGAAAGCTTCCTGGACTTCCGGCTTCTTGAGGTTCTCGTTCTTGTTGTTCAGGCTGACATAATAGATCGTGCCCTTCGGCGCACTTGTCGTCGCGAGATCGGCATTTTTCGAAACGGCGTCGATATCGCCCGGCTCGAGGTTGCGGGCGATATCGATATCGCCGGCTTCGAGCGCCAGCCGCTGGGCAGAACTTTCCTTCATGTAGCGGTAGATGACGCGGTTGAGCTTCGCCTTGTCGCCGTAATAATTGTCGTTGCGCTCCAGCACGACGACTTCGTTGGCACGCCATTCGCGCAGCTTGTAGGCGCCGGAGCCGGCATAGCCGGTCTTCAGCCATTCATTGCCGAAATCATTGTCGTATTTGTGCTCGGCATCCGGCGTCACCGCCTTCACGTGTTCCAGCACCAGCTTCTTGTCGACGACGGAAGCGACGGTTGCCGTCAGGCAGTTCAGCACGAAGCTCGGCGCATAGGCCTTGTCGACCGTGAAGACGAAGGTGCCGGCATCAGCCGCCTTGGCCTTTTCCGTGACGTTGTCGCCGGTGAGGCCGAACTGGGTGAGGATGAAGGCCGGGCTCTTGTCGAGCTTGACGGCGCGCTCGAACGAATAGGCGACGTCTTCGGCGGTGATCGGATTGCCCGAGGCGAATTTCAGGCCGGGCTTCAGCTTGAACGTATAGGTGAGGCCGTCATCGGAAACGCTCCAGCTCTCGGCCAGATCGCCCTTCACCTTCGACGTATCGTCCATGTCGAGACGGACGAGCAGGCTGTAGCTGTTGCTGGTAATCTCGGCGGTCGAAAGCTCGAAAGCCTCGCCCGGATCCATCGTAATGATATCGTCGATGGCAAAACCTTCGACCAGCGTATCCTTCGGCGTCTCGGCGAAGGCGGCGGGTGCCGCCATCATCAGGAGCGAAAGCGCGGCTCCGGCGGAAAGCATGCGAAAATTGCGGCTGAGTTTGGTCATCATCATGATCTGTTCCCCTGTTTTTTGATTGGATTAGGAAAGGCTTAGGCGCGGTCCTCCCGCCAAGCTTGGGCCAGAATGCGAAGCCAGTTTTCACGGGCAAGTTTTGCGAGGTCGGCATCAGCATAGCCAACCTCTTTGAGAGCGGCAATCAGCTTCTGATTGCCAGCCGCATCACCGATTTCCTCGGGAATGGTGGCCCCGTCGAAATCCGATCCGAGCGCCACGCATTCGATGCCGATGCGGTTCACGAGATAGTCGATATGGCGGATCATGTCGGCAAGCGGCGTATCGCTGTCCGAGCGGCCGTCGGCACGCAGCATGGCGGTCGCATAGTTGATGCCGACGAGCCCGCGGCTTTCGCGGATCGCATCGAGCTGCTTGTCCGTCAGGTTTCGTGCGACCGGCGTCAGCACATGGGCATTGGAGTGGCTGGCGACCAGCGGTTGGTCCGTCGTCTTCGCCACGTCCCAGAAACCCTTCTCGGTGATATGGGCCAGATCGATCAGGATCCCGAGGCGATTGCATTCCCTGACCAGTGCGAAGCCGGCATCGGTCAGGCCGGGGCCTGTGTCCGGCGACATCGGGAAGGCGAAGGGCACGCCGTGACCAAAGACATTGTGCCGGCTCCAGACCGGCCCGAGCGACCGCAGCCCCGCTGCGTAGAATACCTCGAGTGCCGAGAGATCGGCGCCGATCGCCTCGCAGCCCTCCATATGCATGACGGCGGCGAAAATGTCGTCCACCATGGCGCCGCGGATGTCTTTCACCGTCCGGCAGAGCCGCCAGGCGCCTGCCTGGTCGAGCCGCAACGCGATCGCCGCCATTTCATTGGCAATGGCAAGGGAAGGCAGCGGATCAAGGGGGGCGGCCATCGGCGTGATATAGCGACCGTTGGCATCCGGATCGGCGAAGACGAGATCGCCCGAGGGAATGTAGATGGCACAGAGACCGCCGGAAAGACCGCCCTCTCTGGCCCGACGCGCATCGATATGGCCGACCGTCGTGCCGTCCGCGAATTCTGCGATCGGATCGCTGCCGTCTTTTGAATGTGTCCAGAGTCGAAGGAGAACGTCGTTGTGACCGTCAAATACGAATTGCATCTGTCTTCCTGCGCTGCCCTACTGCATAATTCCTTAAATCGGAATCGATTTAAGGACAAATTATGCAGCATTCAAAGTGCTACAGCCTCCGTAGCGCGTCTTTTCAGACGCGCGGCGCCGTAGAGGGCGAATGAAGCGGCAGAATAGAAAAGCTGACGGGATTCGCCACCCCTTTTTTTAAAATCCGTCATGGTGCGGAAAACAGAACGGGGGCCGAAGCCCCCGTAAAAAACCATGAGAGATCAGTGCTTGCGTCGTTTCTTCTGTCTGTAGACGTCGATGACGACAGCCGCGACGATGATGAGACCCTTGACGATCTCCTGGTAATAGGCGTCGATCCTGAGGAAGGTGAAGCCGGAGGTCATGACGCCGAGGATGATGGTGCCGATGACGGTGCCGGTGATGCGCCCGACGCCGCCGGTCAGCGAGGTGCCGCCGATGACGGTCGCGGCGATCGCGTCGAGTTCGTAGCCGACGCCCATGCTGGCCTGTGCGGTTTCAGCACGTGCCGCCGTGACGATCCCGGCGAGACCGGCAAGCAATCCGGCAATCACATAGACCTTGACGAGATGCGCCTCGATGTTGATGCCGGACACGCGTGCCGCCTGCGGGTTCGCGCCGATCGCATAGGTGAATTTTCCGTAGCGGGTATAGCGCAGCGCAATGTGAAAGATCAGCGCAACGACCAGGAAGACGACAACCGGCCAGGCTTTCGTTCCGATGAAATGAAACTGTTCGGTGATCCCGGAAACCGGCTGTCCCTTCGTATACCACTTGGCGACACCTCTGGCCGAAACGAACATGCCAAGCGTTGCAATGAACGGCGGGATCTTCGTATAGGCGATGAGTGCGCCGTTCGCCAGACCGGCTGCCGCTCCGATCAGCAGGCCGATTATGATCGGCACGAAAGCCGGCAGGTCGGTCAGCGACGGAAAGACGGCCCGTCCCCAGGTCGACGACTGGGCGAAGCTTGTTGCAATCATCGCCGTCATGCCGACGACAGAGCCCGACGAAAGGTCGATGCCGCCGGTGATGATGACCTGCGTGACGCCGACGGCGATGATGCCGATGACGGAGACCTGAAGGATCATGATCGTCAGGCGCTGCGAATTCATCAGGAAACTTTGGCCGATGAACATCCAGCCGAGCACCTCGTAGATGAGCGCGATGCCGACGAGCACGAGGAAAATGCTGAGCTCGGTCGGTATGCGCCGCCGCCTTTGCCGGGTTGCGAGCGGGGCTCCGCCCTCTGCTGCCTTGGTAGTCATGTCAAACCTCCCTTGGGCGATTGCCGGTGACGCATCACTGCGCAGCCAGTTCCATCACCTTGATCTGCGTTGCTTCGTCGCGATTGAGGAAACCGGTCACGCGTCCCTCATGCATGACCATGATGCGGTCGCTCATGCCGAGAACCTCAGGCATCTCGGACGAGATCATCACCACCGCCACGCCGTTGCGCGCCATCTCCACGACCAGCCGGTGGATTTCCGCCTTGGCGCCGACATCGATGCCGCGCGTCGGCTCGTCGAGGATAAGGATGCGCGGATTGGTGAGCAGCCAGCGTCCGATCAGCACCTTCTGCTGGTTGCCGCCCGAAAGATTTTCCACCCGCTCGTAAAGATTGGGCGTTTTCACGCGCAGTTTCTTTGCCATGTCTTCACAGGTTGCCTCGATAGCGCCCTGCTGCACGAAGCCGCGCTTGACGTATCTGTCCTGCAGAACGGCGATCTGCATATTCTCGAGAATATCGAGGATCAGCAGGCAGCCGGTATCTTTCCGGTCCTCGGTCAGGAACGCCATCTGGTGACGGATGGCCTCGGTCGGAGAAGAAATCGTCACCGGCTTGCCGTGGAGTTCGATCGAGCCGGAGCTTGCCGGCGTCACGCCAAACAGCGTTTCGGCAACATTCGATCGGCCGGAACCGACAAGGCCTGCCACGCCGAGGATCTCGCCGGCTCTGACATCGAAGGAAACGTCGTGGAAGACCCCCTTGAGACAGAGATCCTTGACGGAGAGCACGACCTCGCCGATCGGCACCTCTTCCTTGGGAAACATCTGGGTGATCTCGCGCCCGACCATCATGCGGATGATGTCGTCGCGGGTGACGTCGGTCGAGGCATGCGTGCCGATATATCGGCCGTCGCGGAAGACGGAGAACTCATCGGCGATCTCGAAAAGCTCGTTCATCTTGTGGGTGATGTAGACGATGCCGATGCCCTGGGCCCTGAGGTCGCGGATAATACGGAAAAGATGCTCGACCTCGCGCTCCGTCAGCGCCGAGGTCGGCTCGTCCATGATCAGCACGTCGGACTTATAGGAAACCGCCTTGGCGATCTCGACCATCTGCCGGTTGGCGACCGACAGGTGCCGGACCTCGATATCGGGATCAATCTCGATATTGAGCCGGGCAAACAGCTCCTCGGTCATGCGATGCATGAGGCCGTGATCGATGAAACCCAAGCGGTTTTTCGGTTCGCGACGAATCCAGATATTTTCCGCGACCGTCATGAACGGCATCAGGTTCAGTTCCTGATGGATCATGGCAATCCCGTTCTCCAGCGCATCGAGCGGAGATTTCAGCCGGATCTCGACCCCTTTCAGGCGGATATCGCCTTTGTCGGGGATATAAATGCCGGCGAGGATCTTCATCAGTGTCGATTTGCCGGCGCCGTTTTCGCCCATCAGCGCATGCACCGAGGCGCGCTTCAGCCGGAACTGCACGTCGTCGAGCGCGACGACACCCGGAAATTCCTTGCGAACGCCCTCGGCGCTCAAGAGATATTCCGCATTCGGAACTGCACCACTGGCGCGCACGGCGGCCATGGTTGTCGGGCTGACGGCCATATCATCTCCTCCGGATACGGACAGGCGGAAAGGATGCGGGCAAGGCCCGCATCCTGCTTGGCATTCGCCTCAGTTCTTGGTGACGAAGTCCTTGACGTTCTCAGGCGTGACGAGCTGGAAGGGAATATAGACCTTCTTGTCGACCTTTTCGCCCT